>OJDV01000069.1_pt1 | contig 72749 bp, 59 predicted proteins | sample 1592911 | NCBI WGS metagenome assembly OJDV01 (sample SAMN05416860, study PRJEB24817) | seawater metagenome | isolation source: Sea water | place: Canada:Atlantic | collected 2013-11 | reverse complement strand
TCCGAACATAACCCACGTGCGTCGAGGCTGGGTAGGTCAATCCATCATGTCTACAATGTACCTAGCCTATTTCGCAAATAGGCTCTTCTCGATATCCCGGAATGCCTTGAACTCCAAGGCATTGCCGGACGGGTCGAGGAAGAACATCGTGGCCTGCTCCCCTGGCTGCCCCTTGAAGCGCACATAGGGCTCGATGATAAAATCGACAAAGCCCTTCACTTGCTCTGCCAATGCCTCCCACTGCTCCATCTCCAGCACCACGCCAAAATGCGGCACCGGTACGCCGTGGCCATCGACGTGATTGCCGATCTGATTCACCTTGCCGTCCGGCCCAAGGCCAGGGTTCACGTGTACCACTAATTGATGCCCGAGGAGATTGAAGTCGATCCACTGCTCCGAGCTGCGCCCCTCGGGTAGCCCCATCTTCACGCCGTAGAAGTCTCGAGCCTCCTCGAGGTTGCGTACCGCAATGGCGAGATGGAATGGCGATAATTTTGTTTTTCCTACCATGTGATTAACTCAACAGGATTAAGTTCGCGAAGTGTACAGAAGCTTCAACCCCGTGAGCCTCAAAGTCAATATAAGGAGTTACATCACTAAGCGACCGGGATCGCGCGCCCTGTTTATGTGCAGAGTTGAACTTTTCGCCGCAGGATAGCGCAACGAAAGCTAGCGTTCGTCATGGCACCGTTCAAGAGAGAAATTATAAGTCATTGTAAATAATGGAGTTTATAAAGTTGGCCCGCTTCTTGATAGTACCTTAGCGTAGTACTCTCCAGTATCACTTTTAAATCGGGCAACGATGCCTGCGACCCTCACGGGACGCAGGCTTTTTTTTTGGGAAAAATAAACTACCGCGCAGCGGCACAGTGAATAGCCATGAAGAGAACAGCAGGAAATAATCTAAAGCTAGTGCAAGTTGGCGCGGCAGTTTTTAGCATAGGCTTAAGTGTGCCATCTGACGCGCAATCCATCGCCGACGATGTGATGGCGATGATCTCGGGAGGCACCACGCACCTGGCACTGCGCTATCGCCTAGAGACGGTAGAACAAGACAATCTGCTTCGGGATGCCACCGCTTCTACGCTACGTACTCGGCTTAGTTTTCAAAGCGCCACAGCAAACAGATTCAGCCTTGCCCTCGAGGCCGACTCTATTATGAGCGTTGGTAGTGACAGCTATGACTCGTTTGCACTAGACCGTCAGCGCGGCAATTACTCCGTCATCGCCGATCCCGTCGGCACCGAGATTAACATCGCAGCCCTACAATACGCCCTAGAGGAAGGCAGTAGCCTTAGTGTAGGAAGGCAGCGTCTCAATCACGCAACCCAGCGTTTCCTTGGCAGTGTGGGCTGGCGCCAGAACGAGCAGACTATGGATGCGCTGAGTTACCACCGCAGCGCCGGTAGTCTCAATGTCGACTACAGCTACATCTGGAATGTGAACCGCATCTTTGGCGGCTCCAAGCCCAGCGCTCAGGCGAGCGATCTCGATAGCAATTCCCACGCCCTGAATATCAGCACCGCAAAGGACTGGGGCACCGTTAGCGCCTTTCTCTATGCCTTAGACTTCGACAACGCCCGCGGCGCATCCTCAATCTCTTACGGTGGCAGCTATACCGGCAAGGTGAGTGGCCTGAACCTCTTCGCGAGCTATGCTCGGCAGAGCGACTATGGCGATAACCCAATCTCCTATGACGCGGACTACTTCGTCGTAGAGGGCAGCGGCAAGGTCGGCAATCTCTCGCTACTACTCGGCTACGAGAATCTGGGCAGCGACGCTGGCAATGTTTCCTTCTCCACGCCCCTTGCCACACTGCATAAGTTTCAGGGCTTCGCCGACAGCTTCCTCAACACCCCGGCCAACGGCATAGAGGATATCTACCTCAGCGCCAGCTCCTCCCTCAATGCGCTCAATCTCTCCACCAGCCTGCACCGCTACAACGCGAGCGAGGGCGGGCAGCACTATGGCAATGAATGGGATGTGGTGGCGGGCTATAAGATCAATGCCCACATCAATGTCGAGGCGAAGGTCGCTCTCTATTCGAGCAAGGACTTCGGTGTCGACACAGATAAGTTCTGGCTGAGTGTCAACATGGCATTCTAATTGCTCTACCCTCACTGCCCCGTTAATCAATTAGGACCGCTAGCTTGTGAGTGCAGAAGTAAACAATAAAGCCATACGAGTCATGCTGGTGGACGATCATGCCGAGCGCGCTCGGCTCGTCGAAGAGCACCTCATCGCCGCAGGCTTCGAGGTGCTCTCGATTATCTCCTCGGCTGCCGGCCTCGTGTTTCAGATCGAACAGCACCAACCCGATGTGGTGATCATCGACCTGCAGTCCCCGGACCGCGATGTGCTGGAGAGCCTGGCCATCGTCAATCGCCACAGCCCCACGGCTATGGTGATGTTCGCCCATGAGGACGACCCCGACTACATCCGCGAGGCACTGGCCGCTGGCATCAGCACCTATCTCACCGAGGGCCTCAACCCCGCGCGGGTGCGCCCCGTTATCGAGGTGGCGATGGCGCAGTTTCGCTCTTTCCAAATGCTGCGCGACGAGTTGGTATCCACACGCACAGAATTGGAGGATCGCAATTTGATCGAGAAGGCGAAGGGCCTGTTGATGGCTCAGAAGCGCATCAATGAGAACGAGGCTCATCAACTGCTGACAAAACTCGCGATGGACAATAATCAACGCCTGCGCAATGTGGCGCAAACGGTCGTGGCCACCCTCTCCGCATTCGATATCAGGAAATGAATCATGTCTGACCCCCAACGCCTCCCCCAAGCCGAAATCACCGAACTCGAACTCGGGTATATGCGCCTAAGCGATGCGGCCCCGCTGATCATGGCGAAAGATGCCGGTCTGTTTGCGCGCTATGGCCTCGACGTCTCACTGCACCGTGAAGTGTCTTGGGCGAACCTGCGCGACAAATTAGTGGTGGGCAAACTGGATGCGGCGCAGCTCCTCGCACCCCTGCCGATGATGACGAACCTAGGGGCCGGCGGCATTCGCGGCAGCCTAATGACCGGGCTCGCACTCGGCCTCAATGGCAATGCCATCACTCTGTCGAATCGCGTCTGGGAATCTCTCGAGCTGGAGTATCCAGATAGCGCGCCAGACCCGCTGCGGGTCGTGCAAAAACTGCGCAGTAAGCTGCAGCAGACTGGCCAAACCATTACGCTGGCCACTGTGCACGCGTTCTCGATGCATACCATCCTGCTGCGGCGTTGGCTGCAGGCCGGTGGCATCGATCTGGACCACGACGTACGCCTACTCGTCTTGCCGCCCGAGCAAATGTGCGACAGCCTCGCCCGCGGGGTTATCGATGGCTTCTGTGTTGGCGAGCCTTGGAACACCGTCGCCGTTGAACAAGGCATAGGCACCGTGGCCGCTAGTGGCTACCACCTGTGGAACAATGCTCCGGAGAAGGTGCTAGGGGTAACGGAGCAATGGCACCAGAGCCACCCGGCCACCCATCTGCGCCTGCGCCTCGCGATCATGGAGGCCTGCAAACTGCTCACCGAGCTAGATGCCCGCGAGCATATCGCCGAAGTGATGAGCCAGAAATGCTACCTAGACTTGCCCCAGCGTTTACTGCTGCCCTCACTCACCGGGCAGTTCCGTTTCTCCAAGAACGCCGCGCCGGTCTCAATCCCCCAGTTCCATGTGTTCTGGCAGTATCAGGCCGGCTTCCCCTGGCGCTCTCAAGCACAGTCGATACTCAAGCTGAGCGAGCAGTTGCTGGGCAAGACTCTGAGCGAGGAGGAACGTCGCGCGCTGGTACAGCAGTCTTGGCGGCCAGACCTCTACCGCGAGGCAGCTCGCTGGCTAGGCGAGACTTCACCTAGTCGCGATAGCAAAACCGAGAATGAGCATTCACAGGAATGGGAATTCGAGCCCGGCATCGTGCTCGGCGCGGATCGTTACCTCGCGCTCCCCTGAGACACAGAGCACCGTTTTAGTGCAACGCACCTAAATAGTGCCCCATAAAGCATCGCGTTTTTCGCTCAGTCACAAGGCAAAGGCGCGTTATGCCCCAAACACTTATGACACATGCGCGAATGCGCGCCTGCAAAGCCATAGAAAGCCATAGAAAGCCATAGAAAGCCGACGAATTGAAGTTACACGTAAAGCTGGCACAGGCTGTGCATTAACTAAGTCATGAGTAAGTTGTCCTCTAACTTGCTCCACACGGATCTGAACTCTCCCCCCGATTAAGATCCGTTGGGTAATGTGGCCCACGTAGTTGCTTAGCAACTCGTGGGTCTTTTTTTTGGCAAAATTTTATGCCTACAAGGAGTTACACATGCTAGCCGAACAACGAAAGCACAGCTTAGCCGGGGCGCTCACAGGCGCCAGTAAGTCCCTTCGCTTCTTTTACACGTGCGCCTTTTCATTGCTCGTAGGTCAAGCATTTGCCCAAACAGGCCCCGCCGAGAAAGACGAGCTTACCTTCGGCTTCATTAAACTAACAGACATGGCGCCTCTTGCGATCGCCTACGAGAAAGGCTACTTCGAGGACGAAGGCCTCTACGTCACATTGCAGGCTCAGGCGAACTGGAAAGTACTTCTAGATGGCGTGATCGACGGCCAGCTCGATGGCGCCCATATGCTCGCCGGGCAGCCTCTCGCGGCAACGATTGGCTACGGCACACAGGCTCATATCGTCACGCCACTTAGCATGGACTTAAATGGCAACGGCATTACTGTGTCCAACAGCATCTGGGAGGCCATGCGCCCGCACATCCCAATGCAGGCAGACGGCAAGCCCGTGCATCCCATCAAGGCAGATGCACTCAAGCCCGTCGTCGAAGCGTATCGCGCTCGCGGCGAGGCCTTCAACATGGGCATGGTATTCCCAGTATCCACACACAACTATGAGCTGCGCTATTGGTTGGCCGCCGGCGACATCCACCCCGGATTCTACGCGCCAGAGCGCGGCGATAGCTCAGGAATGTTAGAAGCGCAGGTACAACTTTCCGTAACCCCACCACCGCAGATGCCAGCCACTCTCGAGGCGGGCACCATCCTCGGTTATAGCGTCGGCGAGCCGTGGAACCAGCAGGCTATCTTCAAGGGCATCGGCGTTCCCGTGGTGACCGATTATGAGATCTGGAAGAACAACCCAGAGAAGGTCTTTGGCATGACCGATGCCTTCACTAAGGAGAACCCCAACACCAGCATTCGCATCGTGAAGGCGATGCTGCGCGCCGGCAAATGGTTGGACGACAACAATAATGGCAATCGCGAAGAGGCCGCACGGATACTCTCCCGCGGCGCGTATGTAGGCGCCGACTACGAGGTCATCGCCAACTCCATGACGGGCACCTTCGAGTACGAGAAGGGCGACACCCGCGAGGTCCCAGACTTCAATGTCTTCTTCCGTCACAACGCTACCTACCCCTACTACTCCGACGCCATCTGGTACCTCACGCAGATGCGCCGCTGGGGACAAATCTCCGAGACTAAATCGGACGAGTGGTATATCGAGCAGGCCAAACTCGTCTACAAGCCAGCCATCTACGAGGCCGCGGCGAAGGAGCTTATCGCCGAGGGCTATATGAGCGCCGCCGACTTCCCCGACTTCGCAACGGAAACTGGTTTTCGCCCAAGCACGGATGAATTTATCGATGGTGTTCCCTACGACGGCAGCCAACCCAATGCCTATCTGCAATCCATGAAGATTGGCCTGCAATGAGCACCCTAACTTTGAACCCAGACCTTAGCGATGTAGGCGAGGAAGCAATGACGGATCAAATCGATAGCACACAGACCAAGCCGGCGGATCAGGAGCCAACAGCTCTCGCTCCTTGGCGTTACAGTGCCTGGTCTATTCCCATGGCTGCGCAGCGATCATTGCGCGGCGCTAGCCTCTCGGTTGTGGGCATAATGCTGTTCATGTTGCTGTGGCAGGCCACGGCGAACAGCATCGACACGTCCCTTGGAAAATTCCCTGGCCCCATTCAGGTCTTCTCTCAAGCGCAGAATATGGTGGAAGAGTACGATCGCGAACAACAGCGCCGCGTCGATTTCTTTGCCCGTCAGCAGGTTCGTAATGACGAGCTGCTGCGCAATGATCCTAGCGCGGAAGTACGCATCCGCCCCTACACCGGCAGGCCGACCTTCCTGAATCAGATCGCGACCAGCCTAATGACAGTAGCGTTTGGTTTCGCGCTGGCGATGCTCGTTGCCATCCCCCTCGGCATTGTGTGTGGGCTCAGTGAGACAATCTATAACGCCACCAATCCCCTGATCCAGCTCTTTAAACCAGTCTCTCCCCTAGCATGGCTGCCCTTGGTCACAATGCTGGTCAGTGCGCTCTATGTCTCCGATGACCCCATGTTCGAGAAATCCTTCGTCACCTCCGCCATCACAGTTGCCCTGTGCTGCCTCTGGCCTACTGTCATCAACACAACGGTGGGAGTGGCGAGTGTGGACAAGGACTTGATCAATGTGAGCCGCGTGATCTGCCTGCCCACCCATGTGCATATTCGCAAGATCGTGCTGCCCTCTGCTATCCCCCTGATCTTCACCGGCATGCGCCTCTCCCTCGCCACCGGCTGGATGGTATTGATCGCCGCCGAAATGCTGGCACAGAACCCGGGTTTGGGAAAATTCATCTGGGATGAGTTTCAGAATGGTAGTTCAGATTCCTTAAGCAGGATCATGGTTGCCGTCATAGTGATCGGCTTCATCGGCCTGATCTTGGACAGGCTCATGCTCACCCTCCAGCGCTACCTAAGCTGGGACAAACAGACGGTGCTGCGTTAAGCCCCCACTTGGAGAACCCTATGCAAGCATATTTGGAAATCAGCAAGGTCGGCATCGAATTCAACACAGAGAGTGGCAAGTTTCGAGCCCTACAAGACGTGAATCTCAAGATCGAACAGGGCGAATTTATCTCTCTTATCGGCCACTCCGGCTGTGGCAAGTCTACCGTTCTCAACATTCTCGCCGGTCTTTACGAGGCTACCGAGGGCGGCATCATTCTCGACGGCAAAGAGGTCAACGCACCCAGCCCGGACCGCGCCGTTGTGTTTCAGAATCACGCGCTACTGCCCTGGCTGAGTGTTTACGAGAACGTGGAGCTGGCGGTGAAGCAAGTCTTCAAGGGCCACAAAACGAGGGCGGAGATGCGCGAGTGGATCGACTACAACCTGGCACTAGTGCACATCGCCCACGCAAAGGACAAACGCCCCCACGAGATCTCCGGCGGCATGAAGCAACGCGTCGGTATCGCCCGCTGCCTGGCCATGCAGCCTAAAGTTTTGCTGATGGATGAGCCCTTCGGCGCACTGGATGCCCTGACCCGCGCACACCTGCAAAACTCGCTGATGGAGATCCACGCCGACCTAGGCACTACGGTGGTCATGATCACCCACGACGTCGACGAGGCAGTGCTGCTCTCGGACCGCATCGTGATGATGAGCAATGGCCCGGCCGCCACTGTCGGCGAAATTCTCCCGGTAACACTGCCGCGCCCACGGGACCGCCTAGCGCTGGCAGAGGACCCCGACTTCGTACACACGCGCCAACAAGTGCTGCAGTTCCTCTATGACAAGCACAAGTTTACTGGCGCGGTTGCCGCCTAATTCCACCCTATAACGACGCCAAGATGGGATGCAAAGATGACGACTAAGAAAATAGTGGTAGTAGGAAACGGCATGGTCGGTCACTACTATGTGGACAAGCTCGCGACTCATTCGGCGCGCCATGAAATCACCGTGCTAGGGGCCGAACCACGACCCGCCTATGATCGCGTCCATTTATCGGAAGTATTCAGCGGTAAAAATCCCGAAGACCTCGCCCTGACCACGCGGGAACACTACAAGGAAATCGGGGTAAAGGCGCATTTCGGCGACGCCGTTGCCAAGATCGACCGCGAGAAAAAGGAAGTCATTACCGATCTAGGCCGGCGCTTCCCCTATGACAAACTCGTACTCGCCACCGGCTCCTACCCCTTCGTGCCACCGGTTCCGGGTTCGGAGCTGCCGGGCTGCCTGACCTATCGCACTATCGATGACCTGGGCGAGATCAAGGCCCATGCGCAAACCGGCAAGGTGGGCGTCGTCGTAGGCGGTGGCCTATTGGGATTAGAGTGCGCGAACGCGCTGAAGAACCTAGGCCTACAGACCCATGTGGTGGAGTTCGCCCCTGGGCTTATGGGAGTGCAGCTAGACAATGGCGGCAGCACGATGCTGCGCGCCATGATCGAAGAGCTCGACGTGAGTGTGCACACCAGTAAGGCCACTCAGAAGATCGTGCCCGGCAAGGACCGCAAGCTGCGCATGGAGTTCGCCGACGGCACGTCTTTAGAGACTGACCTCATCGTATTCTCCGCCGGCATCCGCCCCAACGATCAATTGGCGAAGCAGGCCGACCTAGAAGTAGGTGAGCGCGGCGGCATCACCATCGACTACCACTGTCGCACCAGCGACTCGGACATCTTCGCGATTGGCGAGTGCGCACTATTCGGCGGGCGCATCTTCGGGCTAGTCGCGCCAGGCTATCGCATGGCCGACGCCGCGCTCAGCCAGCTCACCGACGCTCCCGTTTCTTTCCAGGGTGCGGACATGAGCACCAAGTTAAAACTGTTAGGAATCGACGTCGGCTCCATAGGCGACTCCCACGGCAAGGCGCTACATAACGGCCAAGCCTGCGCGAGTTTCCTCTACTCCAACGATCGCGAGCGGGTCTACAAGAAGATCGTAGTAAGCCCCGACGGCAAGAAATTATTAGGCGCGGTGTTAGTAGGCGATTGCAGCGACTACGACACGCTCCTGCAATTCTTCCTCAACGACATGGACCTGCCGGGCAATCCCGAGAGCATCATCCTGCCCGCCGATAGCGGCGCAGAGCCCCTGCTCTCGGGCATGACATTGCCAATGAGCGCCACCATCTGCTCCTGCCTCAATGTCACCAAGGGCGCAATTGTCGGCGCAATCGAGGGCGGCTGCTGCAGCGTTGCGGATGTGAAGAGTGTGACCAAGGCGAGCACGGGCTGCGGAGGCTGCGCTGCTTTACTCAAGTCCACCGTCGACACCGAACTCGCGGCACGAGGCGTCGAGATCAATAATCATCTGTGCGAACACTTCGCCTATTCGCGGCAGGAGCTATTCTACCTCGTCAAAGTGGGCTCGCTGAAGTCCTTCGTCGACATCCTCGACAAACACGGCAAGGGCCGGGGATGCGAGGTGTGCAAACCTACCGTGGCATCGATCCTCGCCTCGCTGTGGAACGACTACGTCCTCAAGAAGGAACACGTGGGCCTGCAGGATACTAACGATAACTTCCTCGCCAATATGCAGAAGGACGGCACCTATTCCATAGTCCCCCGCATTCCCGGTGGAGAGATCACTGCAGAGAAACTCATCGTCATCGGCGAGGTCGCGAAGAAATACCAACTCTATACCAAGATTACCGGAGGGCAACGCATCGACTTATTCGGCGCGCGCGTGAACCAGCTACCCGACATCTGGAGCGAGTTGGTGGCGGCGGGTTTCGAAACTGGCCACGCCTATGGCAAGGCGCTACGCACTGTTAAATCTTGCGTGGGCAATTCCTGGTGTCGCTACGGTGTACAGGATAGCGTCTCGATGGCGATCCTGATTGAGAACCGCTACAAAGGCATCCGCTCGCCCCACAAGCTCAAGTCCGCGGTCTCCGGCTGTACCCGGGAATGTGCGGAGGCGCAGTCCAAAGACTTCGGGGTGATCGCCACGGAGAACGGCTGGAATCTCTATGTCTGCGGCAATGGCGGCATGAAGCCGCGCCACGCCGATCTATTCGCGACCGACCTCGACGACGAGACGCTGATTCGCTATATCGATCGCTTCCTGATGTTCTACATCCGCACCGCCGATCGCCTGCAGCGCACCTCGGTGTGGATGAACAACCTAGAGGGCGGGCTCGACTATCTGCGCGAGGTGGTCATCGAGGACAAGCTGGGCATCGCCGAGGACTTAGAATCACAAATGGCGCTATTGCTAAACACCTATCAGTGCGAGTGGAAAACCACCATCGAAGACCCGGAAAAACTGAAACGCTTCCGCCAGTTTGTGAACAGCGACAAAGAAGATACAAACGTCGTGTTCGTGCAAGAGCGCGGACAAGTCAGACCAGCAAAAGAGACGGAGCGCGAGGCGCTTCTCACAATATCTTAAGCCCACAGGATGCCAACATGAACAGCGCGCCAAGACCTCGCTCGAGCTCGGACCCGATCGCCATATTCAGCCTCAGCGAACTGCAGGAGGACAGTGGCGCCTGCGTTCTCATCAATGATGTCCAGATCGCCGTTTTCTATCTACCCAAGGAGACGCCGCCTCTGTATGCCCTGCATAATTGGGACCCCTTGGGTAAAGCCAATGTACTCTACCGTGGTATAGTCGGAGACATTAATGGCGAACTGGTGGTGGCCTCGCCCTTGTATAAACAGCACTATAGCCTAGGCACCGGACGCTGCCTTGAAGACGAAGCCACCCGTGTGCCGACCTATGAGATTAGCCTAGAAGGCGACTCGGTAATCGTCACTCTCAACCCGCGTCGCCACGCCGCCTGAATCGCGAGACAACAAAGCCCGAATGAATGCACTCGTCACTAGCGCCCACACCACCTGCCCCTATTGCGGCGTAGGCTGTGGCGTAGAAGCCACTATGAACGCTGGGGTCGTTACCGCCGTTGCTGGCAGCGCTGCACACCCCGCCAACAAGGGGCGCCTGTGCGTCAAGGGCTCTGCCTTGCACGAGACCCTAGGGGATCGAGGTCGCCTTCTGCACCCTCGCATTGCCGGTGTACGCACCACTTGGGACACGGCCTTAGACCATGTTGCCGGCGGCTTGAAACAAATAATCCAGGAGCACGGGCCGGACTCGGTCGCCTTCTACCTCTCTGGCCAATTGCTCACTGAAGACTATTACGTCGCCAATAAACTGATGAAGGGTTTCATCGGCTCCGGCAACGTCGATACCAACTCTCGCCTGTGCATGTCCTCCGCAGTGGCCAGTTATAAGCGCGCCTTCGGCAGCGACACCGTGCCCTGCAATTATGAAGATCTAGAGACCTGCGACCTATTGGTGATGGTGGGCTCCAATGCGGCGTGGACGCACCCCATCCTGTATCAACGCATAGTCGCCGCGAAACTTGCTAATCCCCAGATGCGTGTCGTGGTCATCGATCCGCGCCGCACCGCCAGTTGTGAGATCGCGGATATACATCTCGCACTCAAGCCCGGCGCCGACGCCTTCTTGTTCATCGGCCTACTGAATTATCTGCAAGACAAACGCGCCTTGAATCACGAATACATCGAGGCCCACACACAAGGCTTCGACGCGGCGATCGAGGCATGCGCGCAGTTCGACCTGGAGACCAGTGCCGAGCGCACCGGCCTAGATATCGGCGTGCTCGAGCAGTTCTATAAATTATTCGCGCGCACGCAAAAGACCGTCACCTTCTACTCTCAGGGCATCAATCAGTCCGCCACCGGCACCGATAAATGCAACGCCATCATCAACTGCCACCTTGCCACCGGACGCATCGGCCAGGAAGGCATGGGCCCCTTCTCGATCACGGGTCAACCTAATGCTATGGGCGGGCGCGAGGTAGGCGGCTTGGCGAATCAGCTCGCCGCCCACATGGACTTCAGCGCCGAGCACGTGGCCTGTGTGGAAGAGTTTTGGCAGGCGCCCAATATCGCCAAGCAGCCCGGCTTGAAAGCGGTGGATCTTTTCGATGCCATCGCGCAGGGCAAGATTAAGGCGGTATGGATCATGGCGACGAACCCCGTCGTGAGCCTTCCCGACTCCGAGCGCGTGCGCGCGGCCCTTGAGAAATGCGAGCTCGTTATTGTCTCCGACTGCGTCGCGGACACCGACACCAACGCCTATGCCGACGTGTTATTGCCGGCAACGGGATGGAGCGAGAAAGACGGCAGCGTCACCAACTCGGAGCGGCGCATCTCGCGGCAACGTGCGCTGCTACCAGCCATGGGCGAGTCTAAACACGACTGGTGGATAATTTGCGAAGTGGCAAAACGCCTCGGCTACGCCGATGCTTTCCCATTTGAGAATCCCGCGCAGATCTTTGCGGAACACGCGGCACTTTCGGGCTTTCAGAACGATGGCAGCCGCGACTTCGATATCAGCGGCCTAAGCAATTTGGATACTCTGGCCTACGATGCGCTCGAGCCGATCCAGTGGCCGGTCAACGATGACAACCCGCAGGGCAGTGCCCGCATGTTCGGCGACGGGCGTTTCTTCACGAAGAGTGGACGCGCTCACTTCATACCCTGCACGCCTAGCTTGCCCGTGCGCGAGGTCCATTTCGACACGCCCTTCCAGCTCAATACCGGCCGCATACGCGACCAGTGGCATACCATGACGCGCACGGGCCGCTCGCCACGCCTGCTAGCCCATACCAGCGCCCCGTACGTGGCGATGAACCCGCGCGATGCCCAGAGCAAGGGCATTCGCGAGGGGGACCTCGTGCAGGTCTACACGTACATTAACGGCGGCACCGAGGCGCTAGTGTTGCAGGCAACCGTCGACGCCGGCATGGGCGACGGCGACGTCTTCGTGCCCATTCATTGGAACGACCAGTTCGCCTCCGATGGCCGCGTCTCTAAACTCATCGCGTCGATCACCGACCCAGTCTCCGGACAGCCCGAGAGCAAGTTCGCCCAAGTGGGCATCAAGCCGGTCAAGGCCAAGCGTTGGGTAGCCCTGCTAAGTCGCGCACCGATCGACACCAGTCCATTCTCCTATTGGGTGCGCACGCCCCTTAATGAGGGGCAGCTCTATCTACTAGCCCAGACCGGCGAGGGTGACGAACAGCCTTGGCAAGACTGGCTAGAGGCGCTCGCAATGGATCTAGAGAAGATCGAATTGTCCAACACCGTCAGCGGCGACTATCGCGCCCTGCTGTGCAAGGACGCGCTCATCGAGTATGCGCTGTTCGCAAGCCCACAGCGCAGCGGAGTTCCCGATGCTACTTGGCTGCAGACACTACTCGACCATCAAGTGAATCCCCAATCTTGGCGCCTTCTTGCGCGCCAGGAGGCAAGCTCCGTGAACGCCCAGCGCATCATCTGTAGCTGCTTCCGCGTCAGCGAGGAGCGCATACGCGGCGCCATAGCCGGTGGCGCAAATAGTGTCGAGTCTCTGGGCAAGGAGCTGCGCTGCGGCACTAACTGCGGCTCCTGCATTCCCGAGCTCAAGCAATTGCTCGCGGCGCGTCCATAGCGCCACGTCTGCGCTTTATTTTTGGCTTTCATCGTCCTGTCACGATTGCACGGCAGTATTAGCGGCTCCTCTAGTCCATAAGGAGCCTTACCGTGTTCTCTCGTCTCAGCCTCGCCATCGCCAGCACTCTTATTGCCTTGCCACTAATCGCTCAGGAAACGCCACAGAAGTGGTTCGACGAGGGCCACGACGCAGTTCAGAAACGCCTAGCTCACCTTAGTGAGACTCCCAAGCGAGCCAAGAATGTCATCCTCTTCATTGGCGATGGCATGGGTGTCTCCACGGTGACGGCGGCGCGCATTCTCGCCGGTCAACTGGCGGGCAATACCGGCGAGGAGAACGAACTCTACTTCGAGAACTTCCCCAATGTCGCCTTCTCGAAAACCTATAATGTGAACCAACAAACACCGGACTCCGCCGGCACCATGACCGCTATGGCCACAGGTGTGAAGACCAACGCGGCACTGATCAGCGTCAATCAATATGTCAGCCTAGGGGACTGCAGCAGCATGCAAGGGAACAGTTTGCCCACTTTGTTGGAGATGGCCGAGAACAAGGGCATGTCCACTGGCATTGTTACGACTGCGCGCATCACCCATGCGACCCCCGCCGCCAACTACGCCCACAGCATGCATCGTAATTTCGAGGACGACGGCGACACTGCCGCCATGAGCGACCCCGGCAACTGCATCGACATTGCCCGCCAGCTAGTGGAGTTCAGCGTACACAACCCAGACAGCGATGGATTAGAAGTGGCACTTGGCGGTGGACGCTTGAACTTTTTGCCCAAGGCCGAGGGCGCAGACCCAGAGGAAGGCGTGCCCGGCGAGCGCCTAGACGGACGCGACCTGAGCGCAGAGTGGCTGAAGCGCTATCCCCATGCGGCCTATGTGTGGAACAAGGCCCAGTTCGACGCCGTCGACATCGGCAAGACCGAACACCTACTTGGTCTGTTCGACGGCTCCCATATGGAATACGAACTGGACCGCCCCCGGGACACCGGCGGCGAGCCCTCTCTCAGCGAGATGACCGTCGCGGCGATACGCTTACTCGAGAAGAACCCGAAGGGCTATTACCTGAACGTAGAGGCCGGGCGCATCGATCACGCCCATCATGCCACCAATCCACAGCGTGCCCTGCTAGACACCATCGAACTCGCTAAGGCCGTTAAAACTGCCTACGAGATGACCGACCCGAATGAGACACTCATCATCGTAACCGCCGACCATAGCCATGTAATGACTGTTGCGGGTTACCCCACTCGTGGCAATCCCATTCTAGGTAAGGTGATCGGCAACGACGCCCACGGCGCGCCTAAACACAAACCCGAGCTAGCAGGCGATGGCCTACCCTACACGACTCTTGGCTATATCAACGGGCCAGGCCATCGGGTATTGGAGGACTTCGAGAGCGCCGATGCAATCCTCACCAAACCACTCAACAAGAGCGGCCGCGCGGACCTAACGAATGTCGACACCACCGCGCCCGGCTTCCATCCGGAAACACTAGTAGCGATAGGCAACGAGACCCACGGCGGAGAAGACGTTGCGGTCTATGCCTCGGGACCGGGCGCGGAATTAGTATCGGGCCTTATGGAACAGAATGTGATCTTCCACATCATGACCAACGCGCTGCAATTGGAGCAGCGCTGAGACCTAATGGGTCATCGCATAGATAAGATAATTGATACCCAGCTGATAAGCCGAATTGGCATAGCGGGTGGGGTAATAGGGGTGATAGGTGTGTTCCCAGCCATCCCCCATGTCGGAGTTCCAGTTGATCAGCACCATGATCCTGCCATTGTCATCCAGGATCGCATGGTTGCTCGCCACATCGATATCCTGCTCCCCGCGCGAATCGTCGCGGCTCAGCGCAGGGATCATCTTGGGGCCGTCTAGGTCGTAGTAGGTGCGGAAGATCTCGTGGTCGGGGCGCAGCTCTACGATCTCTCGGTCAGGGAATACCTGTGAGAAAGACGACTCGAATGCATCCCACTGGCGCGTGCCCCAGAAGTCATCGATCAGGAGGAAGCCACCACGCAGCAAATATTCTCGCAAGTTAGTGATTTCGAGCGGACTAAGGCTTATACCGCCCTGCTGCCCTACTTCCAGCATATAGAGGAAAGGGTAGTCGAAGATGCGAGAATCGTCGAAGCGCAGTACGATTGGGTCTTGCATCACTCGCACATTGGTCAGGCGCGCAACACCTCGAAGGAAATTCTGGTCGGCGCCGGGAAAATCGATCGACCACGGCGGGCCACCGTCCCCAAAGAAGCCACCGAAGCCGCCTCGCGCACCGTAAGTATCGAATTGAACCCTTACGAAATTGAACTCGCCCGCAGGGTCGTACTCAATATCCATGATAGTGTTCTGTGCTACAGCTGCACTGCTGCCGATGCTTAGCGCCAGCAAGCAAGCAAGGAATCGTTCCATGTGCCTGTCTCTGAGTTTTGGTGGTCCCTATTAAACTCTATCTCACCCTGCATACTCAACCCAATGTCGAACAGTAGGCAAAGGTGTTCTAATAGTCATCCACACGCGGCCTAGTTGCCGTATACATGCAACAATAAAGGAGCGCTTTATGCCTGCGAGCACACAAGATCTAGTCGGGAAGACCTATGTAGTTACTGGCGCTAACAGTGGTATTGGCTTTGAGGCCGCGAAGGATTTCGCTAACCGTGGCGCAACGACGATCTTAGTCTGTCGTAGTCAGGTGCGCGGCCAAGAAGCCATGGAGCGCATAAAGCAAGAAACTGGCAATCAGGGTATTCACCTCTATATCGCCGACTTCGGCCTACTTGCCAGTGTCAGCGCAGTAGCAGACAAGATCGTCAGTGACTTCCCCGCTATCAACGTCCTGTGCAATAACGCCGGCGGCTCCAACGGCACGCGCAGTGTTAGCGCAGAGGGTTTCGAGACAACGCTTGTCACCAATCACCTAAGCGGTTTTCTGCTTACGCAAAAGCTCCTACCTGCACTAAGCAAGGGTGGCGAGCAAGGCTTAGCCCGCATCGTGTTTACTAGCTCCTATGGCCATACCCACAGCCCCCTGAATTTCGATGACCTAGGTTTAGAGAAAGACTACAAGTCGCTAAAGGCCTACGGACGCTCCAAGCTCATGAACCTACTCACCGCAAGGGAAGTGCAGAAGCGCTATAGCGCTCAAAACATCGTGGCCAGCTCCTTCCATCCAGGGGCCGTGCGCACGCCTATCTGGGGCAAAGGCGGGCCTGTTGCTCGCATACTTGGCGTTGTGCTCTACCCCTTTATGGTGAGCATCGAGAAAGGGGCTGACACCATGATCTGGCTGGCTAGCTCACAGGACCAGGCCAGCGTGCAGGCCAATGGCGAATACTTCATCAAACGCACCCGCACCACGCCCGCTAGCTTCGCTACCGATGAGTCGGCTCAGAAGCTGTGGCAGGTCAGCATGGACATGGTAACGCCCTATTTTTAGCGCAAAACCATAGGCTTTGTGCGCTGCACCACAGTGTTCGGGCTGCAAGCAAGCTAGTCTTCTGATAACCTTTTTTACGGTATTTACAATCGCTCCACAGGACCCGATTCAATGGATATGACAAAATTACTTACTCGCGCCGTTTTAGTCAGCACGCTGTGCTGTAGCAATGCCGTTCTTGCCGGCGCAGCCGATGAGCCCTCACCCTTAGCGGGCACCGGAATAGAGCCCAATGTCGTGAGCTACACGATCGTTGAGGAGGTCGATGATCCGCTGATTCGCCTCAACCGCGCTATCTTCGCCTTCAACGATGTCTCTTACCGCTATGTTTTGATTCCCTTCGCGCGCGTCTACAACGAGGTGCCCACCCCCGTACGAAGCGGCATTGGCAATTTCTTCGACAATATCAAGAGCCCAATTCCATTCACGAATCATTTGCTGCAAGGCAAAGGGCGTCAGGCCGGAGTAGACTTCTTACGTTTTGGGATTAACACAACGGTTGGCCTATTAGGCTTCTTCGACCCAGCGACGAAGTGGTTCGAACTAGAGCGTGTCAACACAGGCTTCGGCGAGACTCTCACTCAATATAATGTTGGCCATGGCCCCTATCTCGTAATGCCCTTCGCCGGCCCGAGCACTATACGCGGCGGCAGTGGCACTATGGTGGACTCTATGCTTAATCCACTCGCCTATATTCTCGAGCAACCAGATGGGACTATCACGAGAGTCTTCGACAATCTGCAGGAATACTCTCCCAACGCACCTGCCTACTTAGAACTGCGCAAGAACAGCAGCGACCTCTACATCTTCATGCGCAATGCGCACCTGCAGGATATCCAGCGCGATGCCGAGTTCAAATAGTATGCTTTCTCGTTTCATCGATACGCTAGTGCAATGGCCGAAGACCGTTCTAGGAATCTTCATTGTCGTAACAGTGGCACTTGGCTCTCAAGCGCCTAACTTCGACATCGATGCCTCCCCAGACACTCTGCTCACCAAAGACAATGCGCTTTTCACACAAACTCAGAAAGTGAACGAGCGCTTCGCTCCGCAGGAATTCCTGCTGGTAACCTATCAGCCAGAGACCCATGCGCTGTTCTCTACCGAAACCTTCGAGAGCATTGCTAAGCTCAGTGATGACCTTATGAGTTTGGAGCGCGTGGATTCCGTGCGCTCAATCCTCAATGTGCCAGTGTTCCCTGAAGGCACTAGCATGCTGCGTGCCGACCTCGATCTTTCGAGCCTTACTGTTGAGGCCAACGACTATTCGATGGAGGCGCTGCGCGAGCAGTTTACCGACCACCCAATCTATACCAATCTGCTGGTCAACGAGGCACTTACGGCTACGGCGCTGCAGGTATTGTTCCGCAGCAACGAAGAACTGCAGGCCCTCGAGGCCCAGATCAACGACCTTAATGGACAGTATCAGGCGCAAGGCCTGAGCGCCGACCAAGAAGATGAATTGGAGCGTCTCCAGATTCAAGTGGACCCACTGCGACAAGAACTTAACCGGACCCGTGGCGAAGAGATCGAACAGATTCGCGGTTTTATTACGCAGTATGAAAGCGACGCTACTATCCACATGGGCGGCGTACACGTACTGGCGGATCAGCTGATCGAGATCATTAGTAATGACTTAGTAGTGTTCGGCATGGCGATCGCGATAGGCATCTGTCTTATGCTTCTCGTGCTGTTCCGCGCACTGCGTTGGGTGTGCATCCCCATCCTGTGTTGCCTGAGCAGCATCCTGTCCACCATGGGCTTGTTCTCATTATTAAATATTAAAGCTACGGTTATTTCGTCGAACTTTATTGCACTGCAATTGATATTGACGCTCGCCATCGTGATCCACCTGATCGTGCAGTTTCGCGAGAGTTCCGCCGCCAAGCCCGATGCCTCGCAACGCGACCTCATCAGAGAAACATTGCGTGAGAAGATTGGGCCCTGTTTCTTCGCTGGCTTAACGACTTCGGTAGGCTTCGGCTCCCTAATTTTCAGTGGCATTGCCCCCGTGATCGCCTTCGGCTGGATGATGATCATCGCCATGGGTTTTTCCATCGCCGTGAGCCTGACACTATTCCCTGTGATTCTAGAACTGCTACCTAAGCACAAGCAGCGCGACGAGCTCGCGGTGTTCGGTGCCACGGTGAAGGGTTTGGCCAATGCCGCACTGAACCGCAGGGCATTGATCGGCATCGTCAGTGTCGGCATCGCGCTGTTCAGCACCGTGGGAATTCTGCGCTTAGACGTGGAAAACAGCTTCATCAATTACTTCAAAGACAGCACGCAGATTCACCGGGAACTCGCCTATATCGATCAGGAGTTTGGTGGCTCAACCCCTCTAGATTTGATCTACACCATCAATGAGCGTCCCGATAATCCCGATATCGTAATGTCTGCCCGCTCCGTGCAGATGCTGCAATTAATTCAGCATCGCATGAAAGAACACGAGGCCGTTGGTCGAGTGCTCTCCGCGGTGAATCTCACGGACCTAGCGCGGGAGCTCAATGGCGGCCCCTTAACCGAGTACGAGTTGACTACCGCCTACTGGCTAATGGACGAGAACTTCCGCGAGGACCTATTGGGCGCGTTTTATGACCCTGAGTCGGGCCAGGCGCGCATCAACATCTGGATTCAAGACCTCACCGAGGATCTGAACCGTGCGCAATTACTCGAGGATATCCGTGCCCAGATGAATGAGATGGGAGTGCCGGAGTCCGACTATCAACTGACCAATATGTTTGTGCTCTATCAGGATATTCTGCAGCGCCTGTTTAGCTCGCAGATCCTAACCCTCGGGCTAGTGTATGCGGCGCTGTTCGTCGTGTTCCTCTTGATCTTCCGCTCGCCACGCCTTGCGCTGATCGCCCTAGTGCCAAATTTCCTACCGACACTAGCCGTGCTAGGCGTGATGGGCTGGCTGAATATCCCCTTGGACTTGATGACGATCACTATTGCGGCGATCGCAATGGGCATCGCCGTGGATGACACTATTCACTATATGCACCGCTTCCAAGAGGAGCGCGCCGAGCACGGCTATGAAGAGGCGGTACAGCGCACCCACTCCAGTGTGGGCCTGGCGATACTCTACACCTCCTTGTTGATCATGGCGGGCTTCTCGATGCTGGCGTTCTCGGATTTCGTGCCTAGCATTCTGTTTGGCCTGCTCACGTCGATGGCGATGGCCTTGGCCTTCCTCGTAGACCTTTGCCTACTGCCTATTCTGCTGCGCTGGGGGCCAAAGGCTTCCGGTCAAACAGCATAAGTAAGGCGGGAAAGAAGGTAAGATCGAGCAAGAGGGCGAGCACCACGATCGGCACCAGCAGCGTAGCCGCCTGTTGAAAGTACAGGGTACTTGCGCCGATTAGCACGCAGGTGCCCAGGGCGAGCACCGCAGTTGTAATTATCAGGGCAGGCCCCGCCTTCTCCAAGGCGCGGTTGATCGCAGCAGTGGGCATTAAGCCCTCATGACGGCTGCTCTGATAAGTGCTAAGCACATGCACCGTGTCATCCACTACCAGCCCAATACTGATGCTGAACAGCATCATCACGAAGGGGTCTATGCGCCCTACCAAAAGCCCCCAAGCGCCGAATACCAATACGGCAGGCAGAAGATTCGGCAGCATGCTGAGTAGGCCGTAATAGACACTGCGCATCCCGATAATCAGGGTCAGCGTAATCATGATTAAGCTGAACGCATAGCCTTGCAATAACTCCACCGTCACGGCCTTATCCATGCGCGCAAACAACAGCGTGCTGCTGCCATGCAGGAGTTTCGCTGCGGGCAGTTGCCGCGTGAATTCCTCATTGATCTTCGCGCTTAGCTCTAGAATGCCTTGATTACTCTGTGTGCTGGTCGAGACGAAAACCCGCACTAGACTAAAGTCCTCATTCGCAAGCGTATCGAGCGTGAAGTCACTCGCCTGTGCCACGCTGTAATTGAACAGGGCATCCTCCACCTCTGCGAGGGTGTCGGGAATACTGTAATAGCGAGCATCATTCTCATTCATGCCTTGATTAACGGTCTTCACCACCTCCACAAGACTGGCCACGCCGATCACCTGGTCTTGCTCGCCAATCCATGTCGTAAATTCATCTAAGCGGCGCAGAAAATCGGGCTCGATGGTGCCGTAGGGGTTTGCGACCTCGATGCCATAGCTCAGGGGTGTGCCTCGATCCATGCGCTCACTTACTACGCTGTAGTAATCATGCAGCGGAGAGTCCTCGCTGATGAAGGAGGCGCGATCGAAATCGGTGTCATTAAGAAAACTCAGCCCGAGAGACACTGTGGCTAGCGAGGCCACCAGCACTAGTAGCGCCCTGCCATGCTTGGCGACTAGACCCTGTGCGCCACGGATGCTGGCATTTATGATGGCGACACCGCCGCTCGCTTCGCGGCTGCCGAGGCGCGCTTCGGGCAACAGCAGCACGAGGGCTGGCAGCACTCCAAGCGTGAGTAGATAGGCGAATGCGACACCAATCGCCACGACGGTGCCGAAGGAACTAATGGCGGGCGATGACGCGAGGTTGAGACTGGCGAAGCCTATAAAAGTCGTAATGGTCGCGAGGCTAATCGGCCGCAGATTGAACTTCAGGCTCTGACTCATGGCGGCAACAGGTGATAGCCCCTGCAGCAATGATTGCCGAAAGATCGAGATGATGTGCACGCTATCGGCCACGGCAATGGTGACCACCACTAGAGGCGCCATCACCGAGATGGTGTTGAAGGACTGCCCTGCCCAGGTGAGGGCACCAATCGTCATGAGCACGGTGACGAGCGCAACACCGAGTATGCAACAGCCTAGCGCTATCGAGCGGAAACTAAGGCAGATGATGGCGGTACACAGCAGTAAGACTAGAGGCAGCAGAAAGCTCAAGTCACTGATCATGGCGTCGCGATTAGACTGCTCATAATGAGCCTCGCTGCTGACATAGAAACTCACACTAGGGTGCCGCTGCTGTAGGCTCTGGATGAGCGCAGCGCTGGCCTGCACGATCTCTTTGCTCTCCTGCGAACTTATACTCGTCTGGCGCAGACGCACGCTGGCCAGTGTGAGATCGAAACCCGGGGCGATATAGCTGTTATTCAGGAATGGGTCGTCGACTACGCGCTGCTTGGCATCGAGCAGTTCCTGCTCCGTGAATTGAGTCTGCTGAGTTACGGTGCGGGGAAACAGACTCTGATCTCCGAAGGGCGACTGCCACTCCAATATCGAGTTCATCGAAAATGCCAAGGGGATGCTGCGAAACTCTCGGTTCAGATCGGCTAGCGCCAACAGGGTCTCTCGCTCGAAAACTATTCCGGAAGCAGGCACTATGGCGAAGCTGATCTCGACGGGCGCCGGGAACGTCTGCGCCATTTGGTCGCGCTCTTGCAGATAGGGATCGCTCTTGGTGAGGAGCACTCCTAGGGAGGTATCGAAGCCTGCCCGCGGAATACCCAAACCCAGTAGAACGGTGACGATTAGGCTAAGGGCCAAAAGGGCGCCGCGCTTGTGGATCAGGAATGACACTACTGACTTCATTGTATCGCGCACTCACACATTGGGTTGAAGCGGCTTGAAGCATAGAATTTACTCGCCTAGATTGAAAGCGCTATTGCGCCTACTTCAAGCATATGGAATGTTCATTGCGCAAAATGCGCCCTAGTTGCTGACGGGCGTCAATTTGACATGAGCGAGGTCAGATGCGACCCTCGAGACACATGTCAAAAAACGTCAGGCACGCTTTCGCCTTAACAGAATGGCCCGCTGCCCCCCAAAAGCAGCACTCTAATCCCCTGTGTCTTGTCGATCTAAGAATAAAAAATAATAAGAATATATCGTGTATTTGAGCTGCGGGAGTCCTCTGCACACTCGTGCTGCAAGGCACCCCCTCGATCAAGACCCCAATTAGCCAACGCTGAAAACTGGAGAAAATATGAAGACTAAAAAAGAGATCGAAAAGAAACTCGAAGAACAATTGGATTCTCTAAGCAAGCAGATCGACAAGCTCGAGGCCAAGATGAAACAAAATCAAGATCGGGCTAGCGAGTTAGAGAGTAAGGCCGTACTCAATCTCATCGCCATGCGCAGCAAAGCGCAGACCGAACTGCATAGTTTCAAAGAATCCAGCGAGGATAAATGGGAAGAGTTGAGCGAGAGTCTGGAGCAATATTGGGATAGTCTAGGCGCCGAGCTGAAGGCCTACGATGGGCGCATCTAGACCTACTGCATTACTAGAACTGTCGGGCCTAGAGTATCTATAACCCTAGGCCCGATTTTTTATGCACTAACTTCGGCTTCAAGCTCAGGCTTAGTGGTTTCGACCTCGCGACTCAACGAGATCACTGGAATCGCTAGGCTAAACAGGAAACCTAGAACGAGAATCCACAAGCTGGTACTGAACATCGAGGTGATCGCATTGGAGAAGGCAAGCTTGACGCCCGTTTCTACGCTGGCCACTGTCTCATCGACACGACTAGCGAACAAGCCTCTGATTACCCCAACTCGTTGCTGGACCTGCGAGGCAGGCAAGGCGTCTGCCGCAGAACGGGGCAGTTGTTCCTTTATTTGATCCGGCACTAGAGCACTTTGCTGGAGTTGTGCGATAGCCGCCTCGTCGCCCCTATAAGCTTGCTCTAAGGTAGAGACCATCCCATCGAAGGAGCCTTCAATACGCGCACGCAATGCACCTGGGTTCATCACTGAGTTTTGCGCCTGACTCATGTCGAAGCTTTGCCCCGTTGCCGAAGTCATCATTGGCAGCTGCTTTGGCAGCTCGGCAGTAAGGTTTAGGGTCAGCAAGGTGCCGAACAATGCCATGCCAACCGTGTTACCAATCTGGCGGAAGAATTGCGTCGAACTGGTGGCTACGCCGATCTGCGAGGGCGGGAAGGCGCTCTGCACCACGAGATTGACAAGGCTCTGCGATGGGCCGAGGCCTATGCCTACCACCACCATGCGCAGGGCCAGGTCGAGTAGGCTCGTTTCTGGGCCTATGCCGCTGAGCAAGAATACTCCTAGAAGCAGCACGAAGGCGCCACCGACCAGATAAGGCTTGTAGTGACCGGTGCGTGAAACCATACGGCCACTTACGATACTGCCGCTCATCAGACCAAGCATAAGCGGGAACATCGAGAAGCCACTATTGGTTGCATTCACGCCCAAGACCACCTGCATGAACAGAGGCATAAACATGATGACCCCGAGGAAGGCCATGCCGATCACGAAGGAGGAGAGGTTGGTAATCACGAATACGCGATTGCTAAACAGATTCAGAGGCATGATCGCCTCCTTCGCACGCGATTCCACAAAGACGAAGAGCACCAGCGACACGAAGCTAAGTGCGAACATGCTCAACAGAGTTGGCGAGGTCCACGCGTACTGCTGACCACCCCAGGTGAGGGCGAGCAGGAAGGGAATGAATACCACCAGAAGTAGGAAGGCACCCAAGAAATCGATCTGACCACGGTTGCCATGGTTAAGCCGCGGTGTTTTAAACGCGATCATACACAGCGCTAGAATGCCCAGTGGCACGTTGGCATAGAACACCCAGCGCCAGCCAGCGATCTCGTGACCATTGATAGTGACTGTCGCAAAGTCGGTTAAGAATCCACCCAATGCTGGGCCGACGATGCTTGCTATGCCAAAGATGGCGCCGAACAGTCCCATAAATTTGGCGCGCTGCATCGGCGGATAGATGTCCGCGATTATGCCGATGGCGCTCGTGAATAGTGCTGCCCCGCCAATCCCCTTCACGGCTCTGAAGATAATGAGCTGATGCATGCCATCGCCCAGCAGGGGCAAGGTGCCGAACTCACCACTGATGCCACAAAGCATAGAGCCTATCAGGAAGATGCTAATGCCGATCACCAGTATTAACTTGCGCCCGTACAGGTCGCCGAGCTTGCCGTAGATCGGCACCAACACGGTAGAGGCCAACATATAGGAGGTGGTAACCCATGCGTAAAGCTCTAGGCCATTGAGCTCGGAGACAATGCGCGGCATCGCGGTAGAGAGAATGGTCATATCGAGAGCGGCGAGGAGGAATACAATCAGCAGGGCGATGAGCGTAGTGCGTTTATCCTTGTCGGATATGGCGACGCTAGAGGCGAGTTCGGTCAAAATGAATACCTTCTTAATGCAGGGAAAAAATACACTAGCCTTCTCATACCGAGGCCACAGGGCAATCGCGTAAGCATCCATGTTTACGAGCGGCGATATGCTACGCCTGCAATAGTAGTGTGACAATCAACAATCCACGCAATACGATTAAGCGCCAACAAGTCTAGGTGGATGGAGGCAACGTATTACCTAAGCAAGACTGCAAACGCCATACGGAGCATGCTCTATCGACACTCTCATAATAGATTGGTTGGACGCGAATCGCGATTACGCGGCATGGCTTATCCCCCTGTTAGCGTTCGCCGAGGCATGCCTTGGAGTGGGGCTATTCGTATCGGGCTTGATTCTATTCGGCGTAGCCACTGTAATGGTGGAGACGCAGATTTTGACCCTTTGGCAGATTACGCCGCTGGCCTTCTTCGGCGCCTTGCTAGGGGATCACGCTGGCTTCTATATCGGCTGGCATGTCGGTCCGCGCCTGCACCAGTTTCGTCTCGCACAACGCTATCGCAAACACTTGGAACGCGGCGAACGCCTAATCTTACGTTACGGCCCAAGCACGATCTTCATTGGCCGCTTCATCCCCGCCATCCGTAGCTTATTGCCCGCCATGCTTGGTATTAGCGGGTTCGCGCGAGCGCGCTACAGCCTACTCGACAGCATCGCCTGTGCGTTATGGGCCATCGCATTGGCAGGATTGGTGGCACTTACCAGTGGTTTGATCTGACTATAGATAGGAGCATTACAAAACCCGGGCTAGCTTGATTCGACAAGTTTAGTGAGTTAATGTCCATGCCAATGTGGTCACAATGCGTTGTCGGCAGGATGCCTTATTCGCAGTACTAATTCAGTCCATCACGAAGACTGATAGTCCACTTCACTTCAATAATTATCATAAGAATTTACGCTATGAACATACTCAAGAGTACCGTGTGGCTTCTGCGCTATATTCCTCAGTTTTGCGTAACATTAGCAGTGTTTTGCGGGGGGCAAGCGTTCGCCCAAGACCCTATTCGTATTGCGTTTATCGACCCACAGTCGGGCACCTTCGCGGCCACGGGCGAGAGCGGTTATTTGCAGCTGCAATTCGCCGCGGACTATTTTTATAACGACAAAGGCGGCGTGCTTGGTGGCCGTAAGATCGAAGTCATCGCTCTAGACAATAAGGGCAGCGCTGCCGACTCACAGCAGCAGCTGCGCCGCGCCATCAGCGAAGGCATACAATACGTCGTCTCGGGCAATGGCTCCGCAGTCGCGAGCGCACTGAGTACAGCGATTGAACGCCACAATCGTCGCAACCCGGACCAGCGCGTGTTATTCCTGAACTATGCGGCCGTGGACCCGATCCTCACTGGCGCCGATTGCAGCTTCTGGCATTTTCGCTTCGATGCTCACTCGGACATGAAGATGGACGTCATGACCAGCCACATCGCCTCCAACCCGGATATTCATAAGGTCTATGTCATTGGGCAAGACTACTCCTTCGGTAAGGCCGTGGGTGATGCCGCTATCAGCATGTTGGCGGCAAAACGCCCCGATATCGAGATTGTAGGCAACGAGTTACACCCCATTGGTCAGGTAAAAGACTTCACCCCCTATGTGACGAAGATTGTCTCCTCTGGCGCCGATGCGATCATTACCGGTAACTGGGGCGGCGACATGGTCGCTCTAGGGCGCAGCATCATCGATGCTGGCCTCGATGTGCCTATTTACACATTCTATGCTGCCTACGATGGCATCACCGCCACGCTTGGCGAGGCCGGCAAGAATAAGATTCGACTCGTTCACAACGACTACGCCAACCCTGTTACCAACGATGTGCGCAGGGCTTACACAGAGGCATTCAAGGCTAAGTTTCCCCATAAAGACATCACCCAGCCGCGCCTAGCCACCTTATTGCAGATGCTAACGCTAGCGATGGAAGAAACTGGCAGCACAGACCCCTTCGCGATCGCCACGGCGATGGAAGACATGCGGGTGACCAATATTACTGGCGAGGAAGTATGGATGCGCGGCGAAGACCATCAGGCCTTCCAGCCCTTGTATATATCTGTGCACACCGACGAGAACGTAGTGTTCGATGCGGACAACTCAGGCTTCGGCCTGGTCACCGAGTTCAGCGTGCCAGCGGCGGATACCATATCTCCGAGCAGCTGCAACATGAATCGTCCACAACAGTAGCCAGCGAGTTCTGCCCACACAATGTTCGAAGTACTGATTTTCGCGACTCTCAATGGACTCGTTACCGGCCTGCTGCTGTTCATGCTTGCCAGCGGCCTCACCCTCATCTTCAGCATGATGGGCGTGCTCAACTTCGCCCATGCCAGTTTCTATATGCTGGGGGCGTATTTTGCCTATTCCATCAGCCTATACACCGGTTTCTGGCCTGCGCTGATCCTAGCTCCCGTGCTCGTTGGGGTGTTGGGCGCTTTAGTAGAGCGATATGGACTGCGCCGCGTACACAAATCCGGACACGTGGCGGAGCTGATCTTCACCTTCGGCCTCGCCTTCCTCATCGAGGAAGCGGTGCAGTTCTTCTGGGGCCGAGCGACTAAGGATTATCGCTCGCCGGACATTCTGGACTTCCCGCTGTTTACCCTGTTCGGCCAGAATTTCCCTGCATACAAAGCCTTCATGATCTTCATCTCCATCGCCATCTTCATCGCCCTGTACTTCGTGCTTACTCGCACTCGCATCGGCATCATCATTCAGGCGGCGATCACGCATCCTCATACCGTAGGCAATCTCGGCCACAACGTGCCCTTGATCTTTATGGCGGTATTCGGCGTCGGCACCGGTCTCGCTGGCCTGGCCGGAGTAATCGCAGGCCCTGTGCTCACCACTTTCCCGGGCATGGCGATGGTGCTCGGCAGCATCGTGTTTGTGATCGTAGTAATCGGTGGGCTAGGCTCACTGGCGGGCGCCCTCGTGGCCTCCTTGTTGATCGGGCTTCTGCAATCCTATGCCATCGCATCGGACCTCGGCATGCCCGACCTGCTCAATTGGCTAGGCGTAAGCTTCGAACGCGACCACCCTCTAAATGACATCTGGCGCCTTACCCTGCCTCAGATCGCACCTATACTGCCCTATTTGTTATTAGTGCTAGTGCTTATATTCCGCCCCTCAGGCCTCTTCGGTAAGCGGGAGAGCTGACGTGTTTAAGTTTGCCGTGTGGATTATTTTTGCGATCGTGATAGTGCTGCTTCCGCAGTTTTTCACCTCTCTACTTTCAGTGTCGATACTCAATCAGATGGCCATCGCCATCGTCTTCGCCCTGAGCTACAACATGCTTCTTGGTCAAGGCGGCATGCTCTCCTTCGGCCATGCCGTCTACTTCGGTCTGGGTGGGTTCATGGCAGTGCATGCACTATTGGGCATAGAGGATGGCGATTACTTCTTCTCCGTCACGCTGATTCCCTTAGTCGGCGGGTTGTTCGGCCTACTCGCGGCGCTTTTTATCGGCAGTTTCTCCACCCACAAGGCAGGCACCGTGTTCGCGATGATCTCGCTCGGGGTCGGCGAACTCATCGCTGCTTCGTCGTTGATCCTAGTGTCTTTCTTTGGTGGCGAGGCGGGTGTCAGTGGCGACCGTACCTATGGTCCCACTTTCTTCGGCTACGACTTTGCGCAGGACATTCAAGTCTATTACTTGGCTGCCGCATGGATGTTTATCGCCACACTGGCCATGTATCTATTCACCCAGACCCCTGCTGGGCGCATGGCCAATGCGGTGCGTGACAATCCCGAACGCGCGGAGTTCATAGGCTATAGCGCGCGTCGCGTGCGCCTGATCTCCTTCGTCATGTCCGGCTTCTTCGCGGGCATCGCCGGCGGCCTGTTCGCAGTGAACTACGAAATACTGACGGAGCAGAACCTTAACGCAGTGACCTCCGGCAACGTCTTATTGATGGCCTATATCGGTGGCCTCGGCTTCTTCATCGGACCGATCATAGGAGCAGTGGTCCTCACCTTGATGAACTCGGTCCTAAGCCATTACACCACCCTGTGGATGCTCTACCTCGGTATTATGTTCGTGCTGACGGTGATGTTCCTGCCCAATGGGCTTACCGGCTTTCTGATGATGCATCGCACCCCTTGGCACTTGGGCAAGATCCGACTATTGATCAAACCCTATATCGTGACGTCTATCCCCGGCGCGGTGTTTGCGCTCAGTCTAGTGGCGATGGTGGAGATGGCCCATAGCAGCGAGGCGGAATTCGTATTCCTTGGCGCTAGCTTTAACTCCAGCGGCATAGTGAGCTGGGGTGTGTTGATCGCCATCGCCCTAGGCTCTTTCATCGCGCTGCGCCGCTCCCTGCCTGCGCTTCGCGAGGCATGGGCGCAGGCCAATGCCATCGATTCGGGAGAGCAGAAATGAGTCTCCTGCAGCTACAAGGCCTCAGTAAGCAATTCGGCGACACCAAGATCATTAGGGATGTGAATCTCGAGATTCAGCCGGGCGAGAAGCACGCCATTATCGGCCCCAACGGCGCAGGTAAATCCACGCTGTTCCACTTGATCAGTGGGCGCTATCACGTAAGCTCCGGCAGCATCTTATTCAAGGGCACGCCTATCCATAACCGCAGCCCCTTTGAGATCACTCGGCTCGGGCTTGCCCGTAGCTTTCAGGTAACCAACATATTCCCCCTGTTGAGCGTGTTCGAGAACGTACGCTGCGCCCTGCTATGGTCCATGGGATATCGCTATTCTTTCTGGCAGCTACTGGGCAAGGCCCAGGCTTTGAATGACCGGACTGAGGCGCTATTGGACGAGATCGGCCTGCACGCGCGACGCAATCTTCCCGCCGGCGAACTCGCCTATGCCGAACAACGCGCTTTGGAATTAGGCATCGCGATCGCCAGTGGCGCCGAGATGATTCTGCTCGACGAGCCAGTAGCAGGCATGAGTCACACAGAGGCAACCAATGCCGTTGCCCTCATCCGCAAGGTGACCGCTGGGAAGACCCTTATCATGGTAGAGCACGACATGAATATCGTGTTCGATATGGCCGACCGTATCTCCGTATTAGTGTATGGCGAGATCATCGCCTCGGACATACCTAGCAAGATCCGTGGCAACCCGCGTGTACAGGAAGCCTATCTGGGCGAAGTAGTTCCGGGAGGCAGCGATGCTTGAAGTCAAAGACCTAAACGCCTGGTATGGCAAGAGCCATATCCTGCGCGGCGTCAATTTCGAAGTCGGGGAAGGCGAGATCGTCAGCCTACTCGGGCGTAATGGCGTGGGCCGTTCAACGACGGTGAAGACCATAATGGGCGAGGTGGAACCCTCAGGCTCCATCACATTCAAGGGCCAGCAGATTGCGGGCAAAAAGAGCTACGAGATCGCCAAGCTCGGCATCGGTTGTGTGCCAGAGAATCGCGACATCTTCCCAGGCCTAACGGTGCGCCAGAACCTTCTGCTAGGCATGAAGAGTAGAAAAGGTAGCGCGCGCTGGAGCATCGAGGAGATGTTCCGCATGTTCCCGAACCTAGGCGAGCGCGCCGACGTTGCGGGGGGCGTGCTCAGCGGCGGCGAACAGCAGATGCTGTGCATGTGCCGCACCCTGATGGGCGACCCGGAACTCATCATGATCGACGAGCCCACCGAGGGCCTTGCCCCGAAGGTAGTCGAGCAGGTCGGGGAGCTATTGCAGGAGATCGCCAGCCGCGGTGTCGCCATCCTTTTGGTCGAACAGAAGTTGACTATCGCGCTGCGTATTTCCCATCGACTCTACGTCATGGGCCACGGGCAGATCGTCTACGAAGGCACGCCGGACAGCCTGCTCAAGGCAGACGACGTACGCCGTGAGTGGCTTGAGGTGTAAGTAAGGGCTTACGCTGCGACTCGCATCTCAAAACGACCTCGAAAGCGCCCCCGAACGGCTAGTGCCTCAAGCGCAAACGGGTTAAAGTACGGCTCACTTAAGCCTCAGCCCGCCAATATATCCTATAACAATAATACGGAATGAGTTCGCCACCGCACGCCAAGTCGCGGGGTCGCTTCGTAATGCCGAGGAATTGTTCATCATTCATTCATGATCGCGATGGCACACTATAGTTGTCATCCCATGAGCGCAGGACTAAACGAACCCTGTCTAGCGCCTTAATGTTGCAGGATAAACCAGACGAATGACCTTACGTAGATTAAGTACACTTCTCACATGCTTGCTGTTGCAGCTCTGCCTCAACAGCTCCGCGCTGGCTTGGGACGCAACCTCCCATCGCCTAAGTGTCTATGTTGCCTGGGAAGCTCTGACTCCCACTGAGCGCGACTCTCTCATCAAGATTCTCGAGAAGCACCCGCGCTATACCCAGGACTTCCTCGACGTAATGCCTGCCAATGTCATGGTAGGAAGCGAGGAGACTAAAGCACGCTGGCTACTAGGCCAGGCGGGAGTATGGCCAGACCTCACAAGAGGCCTAGATGAGGAAGCGCAGATTCGCTATAACCGCCCCGATTGGCATTGGATAGACGGCGCATGGATACGCGGCAACGCTGAGCAGGGCAATGTCTACGTTGGTGCCGAGCCCTTCCCTAGCATTCACGGTGAGGCGCAAGGGCCGGTCGAGGGTCCCGGCGACGTGAGCAACATTGTGCTCGCCATCGAGTACAACCAAAAGCTACTGCAAGACAGACTCAGCTCCCCTGCGGAGAAAGCCGTAGCGCTATGCTGGCTACTGCACCTGATAGGCGATATCCACCAGCCCCTGCACTCCGGTGCTTTGGTGTCTTCCACCCTCTTTAAGACCGGGGATCGCGGCGGCAACGGCATCCACACCCGCGGCGGCGATAATCTCCACGGTACATGGGATGGAGCGCTTCGCAATCAGCCCTTCGACGATACGCTGCGCCGCATGAACTCTACCGTGCGGAGCACTCGGCCTAACGAGATTAGCCTCGACGTCGACATCTGGCTGCAGGAGAGCCGCGAACTCCTCAACCTATTTGTCTACCCAGACGAGATCAAAGTGGAGGTACTGCGCAGCGAGCGACGCGGCACGCCAATGCCCACTATCGCGCTGGACGACGACTATATTGGTAATATGCAGGCCTACTCAGAGGATCGCCTGACACTAGCGGCTACTCGCCTGTTTCTAAGCCTGCGCCAGGTTCTAAAGCACTAGTTCCTAGCCCGGTCTAAAGTTGTAGAAAAAGGCAAATTGGCTGACAATACAGGCTCACTTTGCGAAACGAATAGACAGTGCGCCACCGCGCAGGTATCCCCTCTATGAGCACCATGATCACTCCACACGAAGACACGCCCGCCCTTGCCCGTTACCGGCGCATGGCGTGGATTACCCTGTTTGCGGTGTACTTCCTGATTCTTGTTGGAGCCAGCGTGCGCGCCTCTGGTGCCGGCATGGGTTGCCCAGATTGGCCTACTTGCTTCGGCAGCTGGATTCCGCCTACAAGCGAGGCGCAACTGCCCGCCAACTATCAGGAAATCTATGCAGATCTGGGCTATGCCGAGACCGAATTCAATGTAGTGAAGACCTGGATCGAATACCTCAATCGCTTAACTGGCGTGACCATCGGCTTCTTAATTCTGCTGACCGCAATCTATTCCTGGTCGGTGCGCCGCCATGATAAGGCCATCGCTACGGCCTCTGTGGCGGCCTTCTTAATGGTGGGCTTTCAGGGCTGGCTAGGCTCCAAAGTAGTTTCCTCTAATCTCCAGCCAGGCATGATTACCCTGCATATGCTGATGGCACTGGCGATTGTAGGAACATTATTATTCGCGGTAGCCCGGGCCCGGCGCGGCATCATGATGGCGGAATCTATTGCTGGCATCGACCCGCGCTTCGAGAAATGGCTTTATATCGTCATGGCCCTGACTGTGATTCAGGTGACGATGGGCACCCAGGTGCGTGAGATGGTGGACTACCTGAACCATACCCAAGGCGCAGAGCGCTCCTCTTGGGTCGAGGCGCTGCCTTGGTTCTTCTATGTGCACCGCAGTTTCTCGGCCGTGGTCTTGTTCGCCAATCTCTGGCTAGTGGCGCTGCTGGTGCGCTCCGTAGGCTGGGGCCACACGCTAACTCGCTTCACGGTGGCCATGATATTGGTGATTGGCCTTGCAATAGTCTCTGGCGCTACCCTTGGGCACTTAGGCATGCCAGCGTTCGTGCAGCCCATGCACCTAGTGGGGGCATCACTGCTATTCGGCCTGCAATTCCTAATCTGGATGAGCTACCGTCACGCCCGGTCTGCGCAAGAACTAGATCAAACGAGCCTCGCCTGAGGCTTAGTGGGAGGTGCCTTCCTCGGCGCCTTCAAACAATAGCGCGAGTTCACCGGGCCCGAAGTTGTACTCGGTGCCACAGAACTCGCAGCTGATCTCCACCCCGCCCTGCTCGGCAATAATCTCGTCCACCTCCACTTTTCCTAGAGCGGCTATTGCGCGCGCTGTGCGCTCGCGGCTGCAACTACAGGCGAACTTCAAGTCCCGTGGCGCAAAGACGCGTAACTCTTCCTGGTGATAGAGGCGATGCAATATGTCTGCGTTGGGCAGGCTCAGTAATTCCTCGTCAGTGATGGTGCGCGCCAGCGTTGAGAAGTGCTCCCAATGACGTTTGCGCTCGTCCTCGTCTTTGTGCAACTGCCCCGGCAGTTGCTGCAACATCAGGCCCGCTACGTGGTCCTTGTCCGCCGCAAAATAGAAGGTACTGGCCAACTGCTCGGACTGATAAAAATAGGCCTGCAAACACTCGGCAAGATTAGTGCCTTCGAGCTCTACGATGCCCTGATAGGGCTCGCCTTTACGCGTATCGATCGTAATCACGAGATTACCGCCGCGCAGCAACTCGGAGAACTGCTCACTAGTCGGAGCTTGCGCATAACGCGCGATGCCGCGTAGCTCACCAGCGCTGGTGCACTCGGCCATCATCACCTTAACCTCACCCTCGCTGCGCGCCTGAATCACAAGACGCCCATCGAACTTGATAGTGGTGGAGAGCAAGGCACTCGCGGCGAGAAACTGCCCAAGCAGTGCCCCAACTGGCTCGGGGTACTGCTTTCCCCGTACGGTATCCAGATAGGTCTTATTCAGGCGCACGATCTCGCCGCGAATATCGGCATTCTCGAAGATGAAACGCTGGCTAGCGTCAGGATTGTGCGTAGTTTGGGACATTGTCTTGAGTTTCCTGTGCAGTTGACGCGCGTTGCTGCGCGATCTCGAGAGCGTATTGTACAACATTGGCCACCAAGGCCCGTCCGCTATTTTCCTCCAAGCTCATGATCGACTCGGGATGAAACTGGACGGCCAGAAGGGGCAAGCTGCGATGCTCGATCGCCATCACCACTCCATCGTCTGTCCGGGCAGTTGCTCGCAGGCAATCCGGTAGGGAATCGACGTGCAGCGAATGATAGCGCCCCACAATGATCCTCTGGGGCAAGCCCTTGAACAACACGCCGCCATCGTTCGTAATGCTAGAGGGTTTACCGTGCATAGGCTCGGCTAGCATCGCCAGACTACCGCCACAGAACTCGACGATGCCCTGCAAGCCGAGGCAGACCCCGAACACGGGTATCTCACGCGCTGCACACAGTGCCAGTGTCTGCGCCATAGCCACATCCTGCGGCCGCCCCGGCCCGGGCGAGAGAACCACCAAGTCGTAGACTTCGCCGCGCTGCAGCCTAGCCCGCGCTAACTCTGGCCTCAGTGTTTGTAATTGAAGGCCATGCTCGCGAAAATAGCTGCCGAGATTGTGTACGAAGGAGTCATGGTGGTCGACCATGAGCACCCGCAGTGGAGCCCCGCTAACACTAACGATGGGACTTAATGCTCGCTTCTCGGGCAGAGGCTCCGCACGTATAGCCGACAGCATGGCACTAGCCTTGAGGCGCGTCTCGGCCTCCTCAGCCTCCGGGTCAGAATCCATCAATAGCGTAGCCCCCACACGCACCTGTGCCATGCCGTCTTTGATTCTTGCCGCGCGCAGTGTCAGCCCGGTGTTGAGATCGCCATTGAAACCGATGCAGCCGATGGCGCCGCCGTACCACAGGCGCGGCGACTTCTCGTGATCCTCGATGAACTGGATCGCCGACTGCTTGGGCGCACCCGTTACCGTCACCGCCCATGTATGAGTTAGGAAGGCATCCAATGCATCGTACCCGGGTGACAGTTCTCCCTCTACATGATCTACGGTGTGAATCAGCCTCGCGTACATCTCTATTTGGCGCCGCCCAATGACACGCACAGAGCCGGGCACACAGACACGACTCTTGTCGTTGCGATCCACATCCGTGCACATCGACAGCTCTGCCTCGTCCTTCTGGGAATTGAGCAGCTCCTTGATCTGCCGCGCGTCTGCTATCGCATCCTCGCCCCTGGCAATGGTGCCAGAGATAGGACAGGTCTCGACGCGGCGCCCCTGCACACGCACATACATCTCCGGCGATGCGGCTAGCAAATACTCCTGCTCGCCTAAGTTCATCAGGGTGCCGTAAGGAGCAGGATTGCGCTGCTGTAAGCGCGTGAATATCTGTGCTGGGCTGTCCTTGCAGGGCTCATGAAAAACCTGTCCGGGCACCACCTCGAACAGATCCCCGCGCCGAAAATACTCCTTCGCCTTGCGCACTATGGCGGCGTACTCACCACTGCCGTGATCACAGTGAGCTGCGGTCAAAGCCCCGCGCACGAACGGATTGGAACTGCCGCGACGCCGCAAGCCACCGGTAGTCTCACCTGGGGTTTCGCTATCGGCCTGATCGCTGCGGCGACAGACGAACTCGTAACTATGACACCTGGCCACTCCGGCATGATGATCCACCTTGATGATTTCATCGGGGAGATAGAGCACGAGGTCTCGTGTTGTCGGATCGCGCTGCTGGCGCTGCTGCACCGCCTCGAACTGGAAAGTCAGGTCATAGGCGAAGGCGCCGTAGAGCCCAAGGTGAACGTCTTTGTCGCTGAAGAAATGCTGGGTGATGGCACGCAGTACCGAGAACACACTCGGTTGGCGACTGCGCTGCTCTTCCTCTAGATCGGCACGGTCAGCGTATAGCTCGAGGGACAGGCAGTGCTCCCCTAGCTCTCTCTTTGCAATAGAGGGCTCCGCAACAATCGCTCGCGCCAGCTCTGGCAATAATATCCGTCCTCGCGCATTGAGCGCCTCGATCTCCATTGTCCGCCCCCTCGCGGTGATCGCAATGGGCGGGTTCACAAAGCCGACATCCCAACGGTTATAACGCCCAGGAAACTCGAAGGACGAGCTAAGCAGCACACCGCGCTCTTTATCGAGGCGATCGCGCAGCTGGGCGATGGCACTGCCGTATGTCAACGCCATCGTGCTGCGCTGCACCCTAACGCCGCCGGCGCTGAGATAGTGACTATGGCCTAAGGCCTGTGGGTCCTGTTGTGATTGTGAATTTCCCTGTATGGAATGCATGCGCAAGCCCTCGAGTTATGCCAAGGCATTCAGAGATCTGGAGGACGCTTTTTCTGTAGGGATTACGGGGGGTAGAGCTTACGAGAAAGGCCGCCTGATTCGTGAGCGGCCTTGGGGTTTTTTTAACAATAAACCTTGTGGCAACCCATCGAAACGGGCCACCAAAAATAGGTTTGACTGGAAATGTTGAGAATCAAAGTGTTCATAGGGACGGGATAATCGTGTGCTAGAGCCGTTTTGTCAAGCGAGCTGCGCTTTATCCTGCCATAGGAGCGCCATAGAATATATTCTTCAAATGATAACACTTCTCATTTGCATCTTAAGAAAATCTTGCTATGATCGCTGCAACGAATTGAATCCCACTTCGTGTTTACAGGAGCCAAGCTCAGCATGTCTGGAGACCGACCCGATCCACAACGCCAAAAAGCGAGTGTGCAGGAGATCAGTAGTGCACAACTGCTAGGGCCTAGGGGCGAGCTCATCATCATTCACAATGAGGAGCGTTACACCCTGCGCATTACCGCAAACCGAAAATTAATATTGACCAAGTGAGTCCAGCCAGCCACTCAAGCTTTCCCCCGTAGCGTACTCATAAGCGCACCGCGGTCTTAGCGTAGGCAGCAAGCCCGACTCTCCCGAAACATTAGGAGAGTATGCCATGTTAAGCACAAGCAACATAAAATCACCTGCCACACCCCCAGCCCAATTACGCAAACTCAGTCTCGCCCTCGCGTGTAGTTTGATTGCCCCTACTATCGCCGCACAGGGGACTCCCGAGCGCGTCGAGGAGGTGATGGTCACGGCCACACTCCTGCCCCGTAGTGTCGACGAGATCGCCGGCACTGTGTCGGTCGTTGGCCTCGACGAGATCGAGCGACAACTCATCGAAGACCTTAGTGAAGTGACGCGCTTACAGCCCGGCGTCACGATGGACGTCGCCTCACGAGGCGGCAACCAAGGTTTTGCCATTCGCGGCATCGGCGGCAATCGCGTACTCACCGTTATCGATGGAGTGCGCAGTAGCGATATCTATGCGGCCGGCCCCTCATCCTATGGCAAAGACGCCTTCGAGATGGACGATCTACGCGCTGTAGAGATCATCCGGGGCCCAGCATCGGTGCTCTATGGCGCCGACGCGATGGGTGGTGCCGTCATTCTGCGCAGCAAGGACCCGCGCGACTACCTAAAAAACGGTAAGAGTTCAGCCTTGAGCGTGCGCAGCAGCGCGAGCAGCGTCAACGATCTGCTCAAGACGGGAGTAAGCTATGCGTTCCAAAATGGCGACATCGGCTCCGTCGTTCAATTTACCAAGCGCAACTTCGAGGAGATGGAGAGCCCTAACGAGCTAAAGCTTAACCCTCAGGACGGCCAGTCCAATGCGTGGCTGTGGAAGAGTGTTTGGCAGCCAAGCGAAGCTCATATCCTGCGCCTCACCATCGACTCCTCCGAAGAGGAGATCGCCACTCGCATCGACTCCGAACTCAGTGGCTCTGTGCTCGAATCCAATGGCATGGATAGCACGGACCGCTTGCGCCTTAGCCTGAACCATTCTTGGGCGGCGGATCTTGCATTTGCCGACCAAGTTGAGACCCAGTTACATTGGCAGCGCACCGACGGAGAGCAGAGGACGCAGCAACTCAGGACGAGCTATTCCTTCATCAACCCTCGCAATCCTCAGACCTACGGCGGCACACAGGCACAGCGCTATTCGGACTTCGAGTTCAATCAAGAGACCGCAGGTGCCGGCATCACTCTGACGAAGCAGTTTGGCAACGAAGGGCTGCAGCACGCCATGGTCTACGGATTCTCAGCCGAGCGCACCGATACCGCACGCCCTCGCCAACGCTGCGATATTCAGGTCAGCACGGGGGACCTAGCCTGCGCAATTCCTAGCTATCCCTTCGCGTCTCCGGAAGTTTTCCCCAATAAGACTTTCCCTGATACCGCCACAACACGCGCAGGTATTTTCTGGCAGGATGAGATTAGTGTGGGTGACGGGGCACTGCGCCTAATACCGGGAGTACGCTACGACTCCTATGAGATGGATCCGCATACCGATGCACTCGTCAATGGTGGCGGGGACATCAGTAACTTCGGCGGCTATCAGATCGTGGCCGTAGAGGAGAATCACGCCAGCTTCAACTTCGGCGCCCTATATGACATTACGCCAAGCACCACCGCGTTTGTACAAGTAGCTGAGGGGTACCGCCCCCCTAACTTCGACGAGAGCAATCAGGCCTTCGTTAATCTTGGCCATGGCTATGCCACCGTACCCAACCCGGACCTAGAAGCGGAATCGAGCCTCGGTATTGAGACGGGACTGCGCAGCGAGTTCGCGCGCGGCAATGTCGGCATCGCTATCTATCACAACGCCTACGACAACTTCATAGAGAGTCAGATGGTAGGTCAGGTCAACGGGATCAGCCTATTTCAGGACAGCAATATCGGCGAAGTAGAGATCTATGGCGCCGAGCTCAATGGCTCATGGAGAGTCAACCGCTCATGGCAACTGCGCAGCGCCATCGCGTGGTCCCGAGGCGAGGACAAGATCAGTGGTCGCCCCTTAGACAGCGTGTCGCCACTTACTGCCGTGATCAGCACGCGTTTCGATGCCGATAGCGGTCGCTGGGGTGCGGAGACTCTGCTCACCCTTGCTTCAGATCAGGATCGCGTGTCCGCACCCGATAGGGTGACCGGCGAGGCCTATGCACTAGTCGACTTAGTGGCCTACCTCGACCTAGGTACCCACGCGAAGCTGCGAGCAGGCGTGTTTAATCTATTCAACACGGACTATGCCGCCTGGAACAGCATCAAAGGCCTAGCCGCAGTTGATAGTGACAACATCGCCAAGGCCCAAGCCCCCGGCACAAATTTCAGGTTAAGCCTCAACTACGAATTCTAAACATCTCATTCCATATGCAGAAATTCAGGAGTACACAATGAAAGCAATATTGAGCGCGTGGCTAGTACTAGTCATTGTCAGTCCACTAAGCGTATTAGCACAGAATGACACCCACACCGAGGGGCACTTCGGGGTCTTAGTGATGGCCCACGGAGGCAGCGACGAGTGGAACCAAGGCGTGCTAGATACAGTCGCCCCATTGAGCGAGGACTACGACATCGAGCTCGCCTTCGGCATGGCCGATGCGGTCTCAATACAAGAGGCCGTAGCACGCTTAGAGCAGCGTGGCGTTAAGCGCATTGGCGTGGTACGCCTCTTCATTAGCGGCGAGAGCTGGTATGAGCGCACCGCGCAAATACTGGGCCTAGAAGAAGGTGCGCCCGAACGCGTGATCGAACACGCACATACGGATGCCGGCCATGGCGATCATGGCGCCCCAGGGATGGGGCACAGCATGGCATTCTGGCGCATCGATAGCGTCTCCGAGTTCGCACTAAGCAAGGATGGCCTCGCCCAAGCTCCACAGATGGCCCATGTGCTCCTTAGCCGCGCGCTGGGCCTAAGCGTAGACCCAAGCCATGAGGACGTGCTGATCCTAGCCCACGGCCCCGAGACAGACGCTGAAGACCAGCGCTGGATAGCGCAGATAGAAGCACGCACCGCAGCGCTACGCGAGCAGCATCCCTTCCGCTCTGTGAAGGTTGCTACGCTGCGCGAGGACTGGGAAGAGAAGCGCGTAGGCGCAGAAGAGAGTGTTCGTGAGTTCGTAAGCAATGCGAGCGCCTCGGGGGGCACCGCCTTAGTGATTCCCTATCGAGTGCACGGCTTTGGCCCCTATGCCAACGTTCTCGAAGGCCTCGAGTATCGTGCCGATGAGCAAGGACTGATTCCCCATCCTAGCGTTACGGCGTGGATCGAGGCGCAAGTCGTGCTGCTAGAGAATCAACTAAACACTGGTTCGTAAGAAAATTATCCCACCCAGAGCTTGTGGCCGGACAAGCTCAACAACTCCTCGCTCAAGCCCACCTTCCTAACACATCCTTTTGAGACCCTCCTACCTCGCACCGGCCTGCTGTCTCAAACGCTGCCTGTGCGATTGAGATTAGGCCATGAGTATGCTTATATCCGTCTTGATTTTCGCTCAGCTACGAGCAATCCAGAATCGACTTTAGGGGGAAGCATGAGAACAATAACGAATGGTTTAACACGCATAGGATTTGCGTTGATTTTCAGTTTGGCGACCATTGTGGGACACGCCGCAGAGCGCGATCTCGCACAGGTAGCACCTGAGGACGTGGGCATGAGCAGCAGCGCGCTCAACGCCTTCACCGCAGGCATGCACGAGGAGGTCGACAAGGGCCAACTCGCCGGCATCGTCACGCTAGTGGCCCGCCATGGCAAGATCGTCCAGCGCGACGCCTACGGCTACCAAGACCTCGAGAATCAGGTCCCCATAGCGCAGGACACAATCTTCCGCATCTTCTCCATGACCAAGCCCATTACTGGCGTAGCCATGATGATGCTTTACGAGGAAGGGAAGTTCACTCTCGATGACCCAGTCGAGAAGTACATCCCCGAGTTCAGCAATCTTGTCGTCGCCAAAGACGACGCACCCAACGGCATCCCGATGGCGGAGGAGCTAAGCCATAAGATGACCATGCGCGAGCTCATGAGCCACACCGGCGGCCTTACTTACGGGCCCTTCTCGCGCTCGCGTGTCGACACACTCTATAACGAAGCTAATGTATTGGATCGCAACTCTACGTTGCAAGACATGATCGATAAGCTCGCGCAGATTCCGCTGCGGCAGCAACCTGGCAGTGTGTGGCATTACAGCGTATCGGTGGATGTACAGGGCTATCTAGTCGAGAAACTCTCCGGCATGGGCTTCGACGAGTTCCTCCAGGAGCGCCTCTTCGCGCCACTAGGAATGGTAGACACTCGCTTCTATTTAGGGGCAGAGAAGGCCGCGCGTTTCTCGCGGGAATACACCTCCAGCGCGAATGGCATTACTAGCCCAGAAAATGCTGACTTCATCGAACCTGTGCCCTTCCTATCCGGTGGCGGCGGCCTGACCTCCACAGCAGGAGACTATCTGCGCTTCGCTCAAATGGTCGCCAATGGTGGCACGCTTGATGGCGTGCGCATCCTCTCCCCCGAAAGTGTCGACCTCATGCGCATGAACCAACTGCCAGCAGGGCAGACCGAGATTCCTGGCTACCCAGGCAACGCCTTCGGCTTGGACTTCGCGGTAGTGATGGACCCTAGCAAGAACGGCGGCATGTCTGAGGGCAGCTACTGGTGGTGGGGCATCGCTGGTTCCTGGTTCTGGATAGACCCAGTGGAAGACCTGGTGTTCGTGGGCATGATTCAGAACCGCAATCTAGGCTATGCGCGTGGACTGCAGCTCAAGAGCAAAGAGCTGTTATACGATGCGGTGGAGATGTCGCATAAATAGGGTGGATTGCATTAGCTAATGCCTAGATAGAATCCACTGACTGTAGGAGCCTGCCCTGCAGGCGATCGGGTCTGATTGATGAATATCTGTGGAAGATTTTGACCGATCGCCTGCAGGGCAGGCTCCTACCGTCAGAGTATTATTCAAGTCCAGCTGGAAAACGCCACAGTCATTTCAAAACCCATTCAGGCTCGCATAGCGATCTCGGTGAAACGCAGCGTCGCCTAACAGCGCCTGCACTACCCGTGCTCGTTTGAGATAGAAGCCGATATCGAACTCGTCCGTCATGCCAATGCCTCCGTGCATTTGCACACCCTCATTGCTGATCAGCCCAAGTATCTCCGAAAGTTTCGCCTTCGCTACGCTAGCTAGGGCAGGCACATCTTCCTGTGCACCATCCAATTCAGCGAAGGCACGTCGCACCGCAGAGCGACACAACTCTAACTCGCTATACATGGTTGCCGCGCGATGCTGCAGGCCTTGGAACGCGCCTATCAACACACCGAACTGTTCGCGCTGCTTTAGGTAGTCGATGATGCGATCGAAGACTTCCTGGGCATTGCCCAGCATCTCTGCAGCCACGCCGATGCGCGCGACGTCGAGTGTCTTCTCCAATATTTCATAGCCCTTGCCGAGCTCGCCTAGCAAGGCGTCCTCGGCAAGCTGTATATTTTGTAACTGAATATTCGCGCTGTTACGGCTGTCCACCATCTCCGAGCGCGTTATGCTAAGGCCTTGTGTGTCGCGGTCCACTAGGAACAGACTGATACCGCTAGTATCGTCGCGTGCACCACTGGTGCGTGCCACGACTATTAGCTGGTCTGCAACATGGCCATCCAACACAAAGGTCTTATGGCCGTTGAGCACGAAGCCCGTGCCATTGCTCTGGGCACTGCACTGGATTCTAGAAGGATTATGGAAGGCCGTCTCTTCCAGCGCTAGGGCCATGAGCAACTCGCCCGCCGCAATGCTCGGTAGGAGCGCAGACTTTTGCGCCTGACTGCCGCCTAGATTGATCGCGGTTGCACACAACAGCACCGTTGCGACTAGGGGGCTAGGCACTAGATTGCGTCCGGTCTCTTCCAAGACCACCTCTAGTCCACCATAGCCGAAGCCGAAGCCGCCATACTCTTCCGGAATAGCCATGCCAGCCCACCCAAGCGCGACCATCTGCTGCCACAGCTCCCGAGAGAAACCATCGGGGTCTCGATTGTCGCGTACGCGGCGCAGCTCACTTACTGGCGCATTAGCCTGACAAAAATCCTGTGCCGATTGCTTGAGCATCAACTGATCTTCATTTAATACCATGCTCATGTTCAGCCCCCCTTCTTCGTTGTCAGCATGGGCATATCGGGTAGCCCGAGCACTCGTTTGGCAATGACGTTGAGCTGTATCTCCGCCGTGCCACCCTCGATGGAATTGCCCTTAGAGCGCAGCCATTCCCGCGTGACCTTGAGCTCATCCGCACTAAAGTCCTCGTGATCCGCGCTAACCCAACCCAAGCTCTGGGTACCGAGGGCTTGCAGGAGTAATTCGTAGCGCCGCTTATTTAACTCGCAGCCATAGTTCTTGAGCATAGAAGAGGTGGCATTTGGCCCCTTGTTAAGTTTCGCCTCTTCCATTGAGCGCTGGGAGGTAAACGCAAAGGCCTCTGCGTCGATCTTATAGCGCGCGATATCATCGCGCAGCACTGGGTCTGACAACCTGTCGGTATCGCCGCGCGCCTGCATCGCTTTACCTTCGACCGAGCGGGCATCAAGCGTTCGACTACTGGCCTTATCGCTCAGCCCGAAACCGGAAATCATCGTGCGCTCGTGTTGCAGTAGACGTTTGGCGATGGTCCAGCCATCGTTAAGTGTTCCCACCAGATTGCGAGCGGGCACGCGGACATCGTCAAAGAACGTCTCGCAGAAAGGCGAGGATCCACTGATCAGGCGGATGGGCCGAGTGCTCACGCCTTGAGTCTGCATGTCGAAGAGGATAAAACTAATGCCGCTGTGTTTGGCGGCCTCGAAATCCGTGCGCACCAGACAGAAAATCCAGTCAGCCTTATCGGCATAAGAGGTCCAAACCTTGGCGCCATTGAGTACGTAGTGGTCGCCATCGAGCACGGCCTTGGTGCTCAGGGATGCTAGATCCGAGCCTGAGCCCGGCTCGCTATAGCCCTGACACCAACGAATCTCGCCCTTTACGATCTTGGGTATGTGTTCTGCCTTCTGCTCGTGCGTGCCGTACTCGAGCAGGACTGGGCCGAGCATGCTAATCCCGAAGCTATTGAGCGCCTGCCGCGCACCGATGCGCTGCAACTCCTGCAGCAAGACTATATTCTCTTCCTTGTTTAGGCCGCCACCGCCGTATTCTTTCGGCCAGGTAGGCGTCGTCCAGCCCTTGCCGGCCATGCGCTCTAACCACAGCTTACTGTCGGCGTTCTTGAAGCTGGCATTGCGCCCACCCCAGACTACTTCGTCCTCCTGCATGGGCGTACGCATGGAGGCGGGACAGTTCTCCTCCAACCAGGCACGCGTGCTCGCGCGGAACTCTTCGATCGATTGCATTTGTTTCCCCCTTCTGGTTTATTCCCGGTCATGACTCAGTCTAATGACCCAAATTCAGACGCCGAGAGCGCCGCGGTCTTGCGCTGCTGGCAAGACAACGCCGCTCCTTGGACCGCTGCAGTGCGCGAGGCGAAAATACGCAGTCGCACACTCGTCACGAACAAAGCGGTCGTCGATGCCATACTCGCACGCGCGCCTAGTCGAGTTCTCGACCTAGGTTGTGGCGAAGGCTGGCTAAGCTGGAGTCTCGCCGCCAAAGGCATACGCGTATTAGGCGTAGATGCGATTGAGGCTTTGGTCGATGCCGCTAAGAGTAGCCCTAGCGACGCGGAGCCGACACCGCAATTTCGCCAACTCGACTACGACAAGGTGCCACTTGCCTTAGTTGGCGAGCGCTTCGATCTCATCGTGTGCAATTTTTCATTACTCGACCAAGCTGGCGTAGCCAAACTGATGCGAGCGATATCTACACTGCTTGCGCCTAATGGCACACTCCTCATTCAAACGCTGCACCCCGACTATGTAGGCACAGCGCAAACCCGTAGCGATGGCTGGCGCAGTGAGTCCTGGCAAGGCATCGGCGACGATTTCCGAGGTCAAGCCCCTTGGTACTACCGCACGATGCGCAACTGGCGGCAACTATTCGCCGAGAGTGGGCTTCAGCTCACCCAGCAGATTGAACCACTACATCCCGAAACCGGTTTGCCAGCATCGGTGATTTTTGTGTTGGAGGTTTAGATATTTGTGGGCTCCATATCACCCGACAATTGGGTAGGAGCCTGCCCTGCAGGCGATTGAGCTCATCCCCTCAACACCAAACGCCCACTGACCTTACCCGCCTTCAAATCCGCCAACGCATTAGATACCTGTGCTAAAGGCCTCTCCTCGATGTTTATCGGCGCAATCTTGCCAGCGCGCACCAAGGCCATGAGCTCCCCCATTTCCTGCAGGCTGCCGACATAGCTGCCCTGAATGATGCGGGCATTCATCGGTATAAAGGGTAGCGGGATATTCAGAGCGCCACCATAGAGGCCAACGATCACTAATTTGCCGCCCTTGCGCAGGGTAGACAGTCCGAAGGCAGTTGAGGCCTCTGCGCCTACGAAATCCAACGCGGCAAATACACCGCCATCACTGAGCTTCTTGATCGCCTTGATATTCTCGCGCTCTGCGCTGTTGAACACACGGCTAACTCCGAAGGCCTGCGCCGCCGCGAGCTTGGCCGGGTCGATATCGGCAACGATAGGATCGATGCCCATGGACAGGGCTATCTGCACCGCCATCATGCCCACGCCACCAGCACCGATGATGAGCACCTCGTCGCCCGCCTGGCGATCAGCGATTTTCTTCAGGGCGCTATAGGCGGTCAATCCAGAGCAGGCATAGGTAGAGGCAAGTGCGTCGTCAACGTCGCCCTTGTCGAACAAATAACGACTGTGTGGTACTAAGACATAATCGGCAAAACCACCCTTCGCCATCGTGCCAATCCCCTTGCCAGGAGTGCACAGATGCTCGTCTCCACGGCGGCAGGAGGCACACTCGCCACAGCCGATCCAAGGAAACACAACGCGTCGATCGCCGATGGCGACACCGCTGGCAGCGGGGCCAAGTGCCACTACTTCACCGAAAATCTCATGGCCGAGCACTTGACCGGGGCGACCGACTTCGAGTTGTTTATCGTTGCCTAGGTTGAAAACGCCCTCATGCAGGTGAATGTCCGAATGACAAACGCCACAGGCCACCATCTTCACCAGAACCTCACTGCCCTGCGGAGTCGGGGTTGCCGACTCCACAGATGCAAGAGGAGCACCTGGCGTAGTAGTTTCATAAGCGATCATGCGTAAACCTCCAGTCCCCTTGCATTAAGTACAGTGGATCAGCCTTGCGACTTGGCCCACGCAGCGAAACTACTACCCTCTTTCGCTAACTTCTCGAGCAGAGGCGCTGGCTGCCAATAGTCTGGACCCAACTCCTTCTGGAAACGCAGGATGGTGTCGTACACTTCCTTCAGGCCCACTTGATCGGCGAAGTACATGGGGCCGCCCTTCGCACTCGGGAAGGCATAGCCATAGACATACACGACATCGATATCGCTAGGACGCTGCGCAATTCCCTCTTCGAGTATTAGGGCGCCCTCGTTGATAAGCGGATAGAACAATCTTGCCACGATCTCTTCATTGCTAATCTCGCGCTGCTTGACGCCGAGTTTCTCGGCTTGCTCGCGAATGAGTGCTTCCACCTCTGGGTCGGAGATACGCGCGCGCGTTTGCGGATCGTATTTGTAATAGCCCGCACCGGACTTCTGACCAAGACGACCGCCTTCGACTAAGGCCGAACCGATACAATGAGTCACAGGATCCATGACTTCGCCTTGGGCCTCACGGGCCTGCCGGGCTTTGTAGCCTACGTCCAAGCCTGCCAAGTCACTCATTGCAAGTGGCCCCATGGCCATGCCGAACTCTTCAGCCGCGGCATCCACTTGCGCAGGCGTCGCGCCATCGAGCAACAACATATGCGCCTGACGACCATAACCACCCAACATTCTATTGCCGATAAAACCATAGCACACACGTGATAACGCACAGACCTTGCCAATCTTCTTGCCGATCTTCATAGCAGTCGCTAATACGTCGTCCGCCGTCTTCTCGCCGCGCACTACTTCCAATAACTTCATCACATTAGCAGGGCTAAAGAAGTGCATGCCGAGTACATCTTGTGGTCGCTTTGTGGCACTCGCGATGTCGTCGACATTCTGATAGGAAGTATTCGATGCGAGAATTGCGCCGGGCTTACACACAGCATCTAACTTCGCGAAAACTTCCTTCTTGATATCGGGGTTCTCGAACACGGCCTCGATAACGAGATCGACATTGCTAAGATCTTCATAAGAGGTAGTGCCGTCTATCAGATTGAGACGCTGCACCATCTCGGCCTCGTCCATCTTGCCCTTCTTAACGGTGATGGAGTAATTCTTGCGGATGATATTCATGCCGCGCTCTAAGGCCTCGTCGCTGATCTCCAGCATCGTGACCGGAATACCAACATTGGCGAAGCACATCGCGATACCGCCACCCATGGTGCCGCCGCCGATGATAGCCACGTGTTTGATATCGCGCACTGGCGTATCCGCTGGCAGCCCCTTGATTTTAGTCGCTTCGCGCTCTGCGAAGAACACGTGACGCATGGCTTGTGACTGTGGCGACTGCACGCACTCTGCGAACAGGGCACGCTCTAACTCCAGCCCTTTGTCCATAGGCAGGTTCACCGCTCCCTCAACACAACTCACGATGCGATCTGGCGCGATCTGACCACGGGCGCGAGCCGCCAGCTTCTTGCGATAGCCCTCAAAAAAGCCAGGCTCGATGGTGCTAGGGTCTATGGTGATATCGCGCACTCGCTTGAGTGGGGCGCCCGATGCCACCAGGTCTTTCGCATAGGTAATGGCGCTGGATTTCAAGTCATTACCCACGACTACTTCGTCGATTAGATTCATAGCACTAGCCTGCACTGCCCCAATAGGGTTGCCACTAGTGATCATCTCTAGCGCAGCCTTGACGCCGGCGATACGAGGCACGCGCTGAGTGCCGCCTGCACCGGGAAGGATGCCGAGCTTCACCTCGGGAAGACCCACCTTTGCGTCGCTCACTGCGCAACGATAATTGCATGCGAGAGCAGTCTCGAAACCACCACCTAAGGCAGTGCCGTGGATAGCTGCAACTACCAACTTGCGGGAGCTCTCGATAGTTGTAAGGAGATCTGGAAGTGAGGGTGACTGCGGTGGCTTGCCGAACTCGGTGATATCTGCCCCGGCAATGAAGGTGCGGCCGGCACAGATCACGACCAAGGCCTCGCTGGCGTCGGTCTGGCCCGCAGTGATCGCGTCTTGCAGCCCCTTGCGAAGCGCATGGGACAAAGCATTGACCGGCGGATTGTCGATGGTGATTACGCCAATATTATCGATGAGTTCATAGCTGACTACATTAGACATTCGGGATCTCCCAATTGATTATTACGAATAATTGAAGCACCTTAGGAAGGCACTAACAGATAAGGCACCAACTTTTAATCTAGTCGTTCTATAACGGCGGCGATGCCTTGGCCTAAGCCGATACACAAACTAATCAGTGCGTAACGGCCACCGGTGCGCTCCAATTGGCGCAGGGTTGTGATGGCGATTCGCGTACCGGACGCGCCCAAGGGATGCCCCACGGCAATGGCGCCGCCATTCGGGTTAACTCGCGGGTCGTCGAAGGCAATGTCGAGCATCTTCAGGCAGCCAAGCACCTGAGTTGCGAAGGCCTCGTTAATCTCGATGATATCCATGTCCGCCAGGCTAAGCCCTGCTCGCGCTAGGGCCTTACGTCCTGCGAATACCGGCCCAAGCCCCATTACTCGAGGCTCCACCCCGGCAATGGCGCCCGCGACAATGCGTGCGCGTGGTCGTATGCCATATTTTTCCCCAATACTGCTATCGCCGACAATTAGGGCTGCAGCACCATCGTTGATGCCCGAGGCATTGCCAGCGGTGACTACGCCGCCCTCAAACAGAGGACGCAAACCTTCTAGCGCCTGCACCGTTGAGTTCGCTCTAGGATGCTCATCCGCATCCACCGTCAATGCAGGCTTCTTGCGCCCTTGGGGAACATCGATTGGAATGATCTCGTCTTGGAAGAAACCGGCAACACGTGCCGCTTCGTATTTAGCCTGCGAGGCAGCTGCAAACACATCGCTCTCTGCGCGGCTAATACCGAGGTCTTTCGCGATATTGTCAGCGGTCTGCGGCATAGTGTCATTGCCGAAGGCTGCGGCGAACCGCGGATTGGTGAAGCGCGCGCCAAGCGTGCTGTCGGCGATTTGTTGGCCACGATCATAGGCCGAGGTCGCTTTAGAGAGGATGAGAGGCGCGCGACTCATGGACTCGACACCGCCTGCCACGAAAAGTTGTCCCTCGCTGCTCTTTACGCCACGGGCAGCGTCTAGCACTGCCGCGAGGCCAGACCCACACAGGCGATTGACCGTAAGCCCGCCTACGGCATGGGGCATGCCCGCCAACAGTGCAGCGAAACGGCCTACATTGCGGCAGTCCTCGCCTGCTTGATTAGTGTTGCCCATGATGACATCTTCATAGGCCTCCAATGGAAACTTATTGCGACCTACGACAGATTTAATGATGTGCGCTAACAGATCATCGGGACGTACTGGAGCCAGAACTCCGCCCTGTCGCCCAAATGCACTCCTGCCACCATCGTAGATAAATGCTTGTTCCGAATCCGTCATATACTCGCTCTCTCTAATGCATAACAAATAATTTGCGTAGGAGGGGAAATGCGAACGCAAGCTGCGCACGGCGGCAGCAACTCGGCAAAGCTAGACAAACCTTCATAGTCTCCCCTCAGCGACTAGTTGGTAACAACGTCTCGAAGTAACACAGACTCGACATCCCATCGAGTTTGCGGCGCCTTCAAAAAAGCTGCCCCTCAGCCCAGCTGGTCAGTGCCAAGCTCGCTGTGGGGCAGTCATGGTAGCACAGGGTATAAAGAGGTGGAATTCGCTTCGAGCAGACTTTAAGCTCTATCTGGTATGTGTATGTTTCGGGGAATTTATTTAGAGGAAATCGCATGATTCGTGACCAAGAACTACTCGATCAACTTGTCAACATGGTGGATCGATTCGTTAAAGAGCGCCTAGTTCCTGCCGAGCAGGAAGTGGCAGAAAACTACCAAATTCCGGACGAAATAGTCCAAGAAATGAAAGACTTAGGATTGTTCGGGATGACCATCCCCGAAGAATACGGCGGCCTTGGGCTGACGATGGAAGAGGAGATCTATGTGGCCATGGCGCTAGGACGCACCAGCCCCGCATTTCGCTCCATCCTCGGCACTAACAATGGCATCGGCTCCGCCGCAGTCGTATTCGACGGCACCGAGGAGCAGAAGCAACGTTTCTTGCCAAAATACGCCAGTGGCGAGTGGGTGGGCTGCTTCTGCCTTACCGAACCCGACGTGGGTTCCGATGCGGGCTCTGTGAAGACTACTGCGCGGCGCGAAGGCGATTTCTACATCATCAATGGCACCAAGCGCTACATCACTAATGGCCCCGTGGCGGACACATTTAACGTCATGGCGCGCACCGACCCGTCAATAAAAGGCGCACGCGGCATCTCGGCATTTATCGTCGAGAAAGGCACCCCAGGCATCTCCCTTGGCGCGGTGGACCGTAAAATGGGACAGGCAGGCTCTTTGACCTGTGACGTCATTTTTGAAGACTGTAAAGTGCCTGCGCAGAACCTAATCGGCGCAGAGGGCCAAGGCTTCATTACAGCTATGAAGGTCCTCGATCGTGGCCGCCTGCACATCTCGGGCGTCAGCGTCGGCGTATCCGAGCGACTCATCGAGGATGCGTTGGAATTCGCTATGAGCCGTAAACAGTTTGGCGTGCCAATATCAGATCACCAACTCATTCAGGCAATGCTGGCGGACTCCAAGACCGAGTCCTACGCGGCGCGCTGCATGGTCATAGAGACCGCAAGAAAACGCGATGCAGGAGAGAATGTGAGCACCGAGTCCGCTGCCTGCAAACTGTTTGCGACGGAGATGGTCGGCCGTGTTGCGGATCGCGCCGTGCAAATCCATGGGGGTGCTGGCTATATTTCGGAGTATGCTGTTGAACGCTTCTACCGAGACGTGCGCCTATTCCGCCTCTACGAGGGTACCAGTCAGATTCAACAACTGATTATTGCCCGTAATATGATCAAGGCTGCTAGCTAAGGACTTACACCGCCTGTTTTGCAGGACATCGATGTCCACCAGCCGTTTCTAGGAAATATCACGACAATATGCAAAAAAATGCCTTTCGGATACTCAGCCTCAACATCCACAAAGGCTTTGCGCTTGGTCCGAAGCGGCTGGTGCTTCACAAGATTCGCGAATGCCTGCGTGAAAGCGGCGCAAGCATCGTGTTTCTTCAGGAGGTGGTGGGAGCTAACGACAAACACCAGAAAAACTTAGCAGCGTGGCCGACCGAATCGCAGCTAGAATTCCTCGCCGATACGGTCTGGCACCACCACGCCTATGGCAAGAATGCGATCTACCAACATGGTCACCATGGCAATGCCATTCTTAGCGCACTGCCCTTCGAGCGCTGGGACAACATCGATGCGTCGATCCTAAGCTTCTCTCAGCGCGGTTTTCTACATGGCACTATCACGGGCAACTTGCATCTGATTTGCGTACACCTCGGTCTATTCGAACGCGAACGCGCCCTACAAGTTGCACACTTGATCGACTATATTCACCGCACAGTGCCGGCAGACGAACCGCTAATTCTCGCTGGGGATTTCAATGACTGGCGACTGAGCTCGCACAAACGGCTCACGCAAATGTTAGGCCTACGCGAAGTTCATGAATGCTCCAATGGCCGCCTCGCGCGCACCTTCCCCGCGTTTCTTCCGATGCTGCAGATGGATCGAATCTACGTGCGCGGCTTAGAGATCGAACACTGTGAAAGTACTGCGGGCAGCCATTGGCGCGACTTCTCGGATCACAAGGCCTTAATCGCCGATGTCTCGCTTATCGAACCAAAGGACAGCGCATGAACTGGGAACAGAACCTACTGTGGTTTATTCCACCCATCCACATCATGATGGCGGTGCTCGCCTCAGGTCACGCCCTGCTCAATAAGGCCGACTCCCGCGGAGCGTTTGGTTGGATCGCTCTGTGTATTATCCTGCCCCTAGCCGGGCCAATTTTGTATCTTATCTTCGGCATCAACCGAGTAAACTCTGCGGCGCGCCGGCACTACATCACCAAGTTGGGCAAAGACTCGACCGACACGATAACAGAGCCAGCAGGTACGGATTTCCGCCCACTATCAATGGTCGGCGAGAACGTCGTTAAAAAAGGCTTAAGCTCCTGTGACGAGGTGCTGGTGCTGCAAAATGGCGAGGAGATCTACCCCACAATGCTGGAGGCAATCGCGAATGCCGAACACCATGTGCTGCTTTGCACCTATATCTTCGATCGCGACGAGACTGGCCAGCAATTCATTGAAGCCCTGGTGGCTGCCAAGAACCGCGGACTAGAAGTCAAAGTCATCGTTGATGGCATGGGCGAGTGGATGAGCCTGCGCCGCATCGGCACACTATTAAGACAGCATCAGATCGAGTTCACTCGCTTCAACCCCATCACCCTACTGCCGCCTTCTTTAAACCTGAACCTACGTAGTCACCGCAAGATGTTGATCGTCGATAACCGCTACGCCTTCACCGGTGGCGCCAATATTGGAGACCGGCATTTAGCGTTGCGGCAGGACAATGCACACCGCGTTATGGATATACACTTCCGCCTACGTGGCCGCGTAGTGGACGAACTGGAATGGGCTTTCCGTCGCGACTGGCACTACTGCAAAGGCACCCGCAATCTGCATCCATACAAGCACCGCAATCCCAACAAACGCGAGTCTCCGGTGTGGACTAGGCTCGTGCTAGATGGCCCCAATAAGTCCTTAGACAGGCTTAATGATTTGATGCTTGGCGTTATCAGCTCCGCACGCAAGCGTGTCTGGATCATGACGCCTTATTTCCTCCCCACCCAAGACCTTATTGGCGCCCTGATCGCCGCGCACCTGCGTGGAGTAGATGTGCAAATCCTTCTACCGGGGGAGAACAACATCAAGCCGGCGCACTGGGCCTCGCGCAATATCTTGCGCATAATTCTCGAAACTGATTTGTATGTCGCTTACCAGAAATCCCCCTTCATTCATTCGAAAATTCTATTGATAGACGAGCAGTACAGCCTGATTGGCTCGGCCAACATGGACCCCCGCAGTCTACGCCTGAACTACGAGCTGGGGGTGGAGTTATTCAGCCGAGAGACCAACCAGCAATTGAGTGAATATTTCCTAAGCAGGCGCGCCAACGCCACGCAGGTCACCAAGGAGGAGATCGCCAACCGCTCGCTTCCGGAGCGCTTACGTGACTCTTTTGCGTGGCTTTTTTCGCCCTATTTATAAGCACGTTTAATCACAATCCTGGCTCGTCATAGTGATACACTGGAGATGTAACCGAATTAATCAAAGGAGTAAATCATGAGCACATATCAGAAGATTTTAGTCGCTATCGATTTATCAAACGAGTCTAGCAAGGTCATTAAACGAGCGAAGAAACTGGCCGGTGGTGACTGCGGAAAGCTGCATCTTGTGCATGTGGTAGAGCCAATAGCCGCCGCCTATCCCATCGATGCATATGCCATCAATGTCAGTAAGATGCAGGAAGAGGCGATGCAGATTGCCGAAGACCGCCTGGCCGATATAGGCAAGGAATGCGCAATAGACGCAGCCCAACAACACATTGTCGTGGGCTCGGCCGCCACCGAGATCCGCAGCATGGCCCAAGAGCTGAGCGCCGACCTTATCGTCATCGGCAGCCATGGCCGTTCTGGCTGGAAGTTGTTACTCGGCTCCACCGCCAACAAGGTATTACACGGCTCCGAATGCGACATCTTAACCGTCCACGTTGGTGAATGAGGCTCAACATGTCCTACCCCCATCTGCTCGAACCGCTCGACCTAGGTTTCACTCAGTTACGTAACCGCGTTCTTATGGGTTCGATGCACACGGGGCTCGAGGATATACCCGACAGCCACAACCGCATGGCCGCCTTCTACGCAGAGCGTGCGGCCGGTGGCGTGGCCCTGATCGTCACCGGCGGCTTCATGCCTAACGAGCATTGCCTACCCCCCGGCGAGCTGCCTGTCTTCAAACAGGAAGGCGCTGTAGAGAAGCATCGCGTGATCACTGACGCCGTGCACAAAGAAGGCGGCAAGATTTGCCTGCAGATCCTGCATACAGGTCGCTATTCGCGAACAGAGAACTTGATCGCGCCGTCTCCGATTCAGGCGCCGATCAATCGCTATGTGCCACACGAGGCGAGCGAAGAACAGATACTGCAGCAGATCGAAGACTTCGCGAACTTCGCCGCATTCTGTCAGGAAGCTGGCTACGACGGCGTTGAGATCATGGGCTCGGAAGGCTACTTCATCAATGAGTTTATCGCCAAACGCACGAACCAGCGTAAAGACCGCTGGGGTGGTAGTTTCGAGAACCGCATTCGCTTAGCACTAGAGATCGTGCGCCGCACGCGAGAGCGAGTCGGTACTAATTTCATCATCATCTTCCGCCTCTCTATGCTCGACCTAGTGGAAGGAGGAAGTAGCTTCGAAGAAACTGTACTTCTTGGCAAAGCGCTCGCACAAGCTGGCGTAAGCATCATCAATACTGGCATCGGCTGGCACGAATCCCAGATCCCCACCATAGCAACCAAGGTGCCACGAGGCGCTTTTACTTGGGTGACAGCGAAATATCGCGACCACCTGCCGGTACCTGTCATTACCTCGAACCGCATCAACACGCCAGAGCTCGCTGAGCAGGTCTTGGCCCAGGGCGATGCCGACATGATTTCCATGGCACGTCCATTCTTGGCAGACCCACATTTCGTTAATAAGGCAGCGGCGAATCGCAGCGCCGAGATCAACACCTGCATCGGCTGCAACCAAGCCTGTCTCGATCATATTTTCAATGGCCAGCTCACCAGCTGCCTTGTGAACCCACGCGCCTGTCATGAATTGGAATTTCAGATCACGCCGACTACCTCTCCGAAAAATATCGCCGTGGTCGGCGCGGGTCCTGCAGGCTTAGCCTTCGCCACAACCGCTGCAGAGCGCGGGCATAAGGTCACACTGTTCGACAGCGCCACAGAAATCGGCGGCCAATTCAATCTAGCCAAACGCATCCCAGGCAAAGAAGAATTCAATGAGACCCTACGCTACTTCGCCCAACGCTTACAAACTCTTGGCGTGGAGGTTAATCTCAATACGCGAGTGACTAGCGCTCAACTTAACGCCGAGAACTTCGACGCCGTGGCCGTGGCAACCGGCATCTCTCCACGCGTGCCTAGCATAGAGGGAGTCGACCACCCGATGGTTCTAAGCTATGTGGATGTCATCAGCGGTAAGGCAACCGTAGGCAAACGCGTAGCGCTGATAGGCGCAGGTGGTATCGGTTTCGACGTGGCAGAGTTCCTAAGCCATGGCGATGCAACCCCTAGTCAAGACATCCCCGTGTTCATGAAGGAGTGGGGGGTCGACATGACGATGGCGGCCCGTGGCGGCATAGAGGGCGTCAGCGCGCAGCTCGAACCCTCACCGAGGCAGATATTCTTACTGCAACGGAAACAGACTCGTATTGGCGCTAACCTCGGCAAGACTACAGGCTGGATTCATCGCTTAGGACTAATGAAGCGTCAAGTGCAGATGTTGGCCGGCTGTGAGTATCAGCGCATCGATGACGAAGGCCTACACCTGACTGTCAATGGTGAGCCACGCTTACTGGCAGTAGACAATGTTGTGATCTGTGCTGGGCAGGAGCCACTACAAGAACTAGTGGCAGGTCTAAAGATCCCTTGCCAGCTAGTCGGCGGCGCTAATGTAGCGGCCGAACTCGATGCGAAGCGTGCGATCGAAGAGGCCACGCGGGCAGCCCTTAATATTTAACGGACTCTAGGATATCGAGTTCGGGCTGGTAGACTTTGGTATTGACGTCGAGCATCCCAAGAACGGTATGGAAATAGTTATCGTGTGACAATGCTTGCTGCGCCTGGGTTTCGAGTTTTTGGCGTGCATCATGGCTTATGTCATCCCCCAACCACAGCGCAGCTGCGACATGAGTCTGCGCCTCTGGCGCGAGCGCATAGGGCAGGCCATGTAGGTAGAGCCCAAGCTCCCCCAGTGACTCACCGTGGTCTGCCATATAGAGCATTGCGGTCGAGAAATCCTCCTGCAAAGGCTCAAGAAAATCGATGACATTAGCAAGAAAGTAATCGCTATAGACTAAGGCATTGTCATAGGCATTGTTAATCTCTTCGCGGCTGCAGGTCTCAAGCTGATTCGATTCACACACTGGCGTATAGAATTCAAACTCTTTGGGGTAACGCTTATAGTAGGCGGGCCCGTGATTGCCCATCTGATGTAATACGATCACGATATCGCCCTCGGGGTGGCTGGCGATGTAGTCATCCAAGCCACTGAGCATGCCCACATCGCGACACTCTTCATCGCACACCGGATTCACCTCGGGGCTGCGAAAATCTTCGAATGCAACGCCATCTGCAACGCCCTTGGAATCGGAATTATTGTCACGCCACAGTACGTTTACACCCGCTCTGCTGAGCACATCTAAGACATTCTCATGGGCCTTCGCATCGCGCAGTTGGAAGTCGTCGAACCCGCTTAGGGAAAACATGCAGGGTAGAGAGAATGCGGTCGATGTAGCACAGGAGCTAAGCTGGGGGAAATTTATAACATTATGTTTAGGCAAGGCTCTATTGGTCTCGCGCTCGTAACCGTTGAGTGACCAATGATCGGCGCGTGTTGCCTCGCCGACTACTAGAACAACGAGCTTGCGCGGATCGCTATTCTTAGTGATATAGGCATCTTCCGCTATAGGGATACGCGGCCCGACGTGATCTACGCGCAGGAGCTCGTCTACATACTTACCTGAGGAATAGATGAAGGTCAGCGGGTTCATGTAGTAACGCAGGTCCTTCTGCTCGCGAATAAAACTGGCGTATTGTTCCGACATCAACAGCATATTACTGACGATGAGTACGAGCAAAACGGCGAGAAACTTGAAACGACTTAAAATCTCTTTAGTGGTCGACTTGCAACTAATGGGAATACGATAAACGAGATACGCGGGCAGCAATCCCAACAGGACAAAATAGACTACGAGTCGCAGACTGATAAGATCGAAGACCTCACGCGAGTCCGTCATGATAGAATTCTCAATCATGTTGGTATCTATAATTACGTTGTAACTATTCATGAAGTAACTGGCCATCGCGGCAGCCGGGAATAGAAACATTAAGATGGGCTTGAAGGTGAACTTGTTGAGCACCAAGCCAAGAAAGAAGGCGATAAAGCAGAACAGTAGCACCGCCAAGGATATAAAAAAGCCAAGATTACCGGGCGCGGAATAGCGCTCGAACACATTGTGGAAGAATGCGTAGTTATAGCCGCCTACAAAGATTAAGGAGGCTAGTAATATCATTACTATGCTGCTTTTGCTCTTTAAAAGGGCAAACTTTGCCCGTAAGGCTAATTCAGGCATGGGTAATCTCTCTTAATAGTCACCAATAGGAATTACGCTACCTAGTTTGCCCAGCAAGTCTTAAGACAGACTTAAGCTACAGGCTTTACTCTCCACCTTTATTTAGCAATGCACCCGAACGCGAGCCCTATCTGCATGACACGTGATTTTCGACTCTTCATTCTTCTTCCTACTGCCGCATTCCTGTTAGGCAATGTTGTTTTAATTGTAGGCGGGGGCGACCTTCTGCTCGGCGACTTAGTGTTTCGCCTACAAGGCAGTCAATGGCAAATGCGGGATGCCTGGCTCACGAACCAGCTTATACATGACCAAGGCCGCAATCTTGTGGCCGCCCTACTACTGGCACTGCTCAGCGCCATCGCTCTGAGTCACTTTAAGCAATCCGTGCGCCCCTATCGCAAGGGTCTTTACTACGTACTGGTGTCTGCCCTGATTACGGTGGCGATAGTGAACCTGATGAAGGAGTACAGCGCGCTAGATTGCCCTTGGGACTTGGCGCGTTATGGAGGAGAGAAGACCTTTATAAGCTTGTTCGATCCACGCCTCGAGGGGCAGAGCCCGGGGGCTTGCTTCCCCGCTGGCCATGCCAGTGGCGCTTACTGCTGGCTGGGTTTATTCTTTCTTGCGCGGCACTTTAGGCCGCAATGGCGCTTCAAAGTACTAGGAGGAGTGTTAACGCTAGGCCTTATCTTCGGCGTGGCTCAACAGCTGCGCGGCGCCCATTTCATCTCCCATGACTTATGGACGCTCTACATTAGTTGGATGTCGGCATGTCTGTGCTATTTCTATCTGTTCCGCATGGAGCCCATGCACTAACGGCCCAATAGATTAGCAGGCGAGAACTGATCGGTAAGCACACGCTTGGTCTGATCCCAATCCGGGCGCGTGCCCATTCGACCCGGAAACTCGAGTATCTCGACCCCGTAAGGCTTAAGGGTTTCATGCAATGGCTGCGCATTAGCCTTGAGCGTACCGAGGCTTGGCAATTCCTTCTGCTGCGCGATGATCACCCGATTACCCGAGCCACTCATCTTCAAGTTGAAGAAGTCACCGAACACTGCCCTATAGGTCTCCGACTCGTGGGCGTATAGCTGACTGGTTGAGAACGTGTTAGAGATCAGCACTCCATCGGGAGTCAGTACTTGCTTAACTTCCTCGAGGAACTCCTGCGTCAGCATGTGCTCGGGGATATACTCGCCAGTGAAGGCATCCAATACGATGAAGTCGAATTTGCGCCCCGTAAGGCCTGCCCGTTTGATGAAAACCCTCGCATCTACTACATGGGTCTCAACATTCGCACTCTCTTGGAAATTGAAGAAATTCTTCGCCACATTGACCACGGCTTGGTCGATCTCGATAATCTCGATCTTGGCATTGGGGTAGAGCTCGTGCAGCGCCGAAGGCAGCGTGCCGCCGCCGAGCCCCGCGATGAGGATGTTCTTAGGGTCAGGATTAACCAACAGCCCCGCCATGGTCATGCGCGCATAATGAAAGACAAACTCCTTCGGGTTACGCATATTCATGCAGGTTTGATTGCGCTCTCCACGCACCGCGTTGAAGAGCAGGCAGCGACGCCCGTCCACCTCTGTCACGAAAATATTGCGGTATACAGAGCGCTCCTCATGGAGTGTCTCGGCAGTGACCAAGCCAGTGAACAGGGAGGCTAGAGCCAATAAGCTAAACAGCAAACCCTGGCGCCAAGGATTGATATTACGATGCAAAGTCTTTTCAGTTTTCATAACGATGAACTCCCGTCGCTTCCCGAACCGGTAGCTTATGAATGATCAAGATGGCCGCGCCGCACAGCAATAGGACAGCGACAGAGCCCCACATAATAGTGTCGATTTCAAACCAAAGGACGAAATAGAACGATGTCAGTAGAGTACCAAGGGCACTGCCGAGGGTCGAGACGAAATACAGCAAGCCCGCCATGCGTCCGCTGTGCTCCTCGGAGCTGACCAGCAAACGGATCGAATAAGGCGACACCATGCCCATGAAGCAGATAGGAAGGAAATACAATAGAGTCGCAGCAATCAAGGAGCCATAGCGAGGATCCTCTACTAGCAAGAACACTTGTGTCATCGTCCATTCCGCGAAGAAGATGATCGGCAAGGAAAGTAGCGCCGAAAGTCCGAAGAAAGCAGCGAACATACCATGGCTTGGATTACGCGAGGAAAGGCGCCCGCCCCACAGATAGCCTAGGGATAGGGAGAGCATGAAGATCGTAATGATGCTGCCCCATACATACACGCTGGTGCCGAAATAGGGAGACAGCACGCGGCCACCTAGCAGTTCGATTGTCATGATGACGAAGCCGTTGAGGAAAGCGGCACAGACAATCACGTTTTGCATTAAGCTATTCTTGCTAGATTCGGTCACGTTGAGTTCTTCTTATAGTGTCAGGTAAACGGGAGATGCCCGATCGTTTCGAGGCATAATCACTGCCGGAGGGCTGCGTTCAGGTGCCTGAAAATACGTTATCTCCCACGGTGGGTCAAGGTAGTGCTGCGCTAACAGGTCGGTGATCATGAATTGCCAGCGTGCCGTCACAGGCGTATTCTTGCGGCGCTTTTCGCGCGGCGAGCGAACAAACCCTCGTTCGCTAAACAGCAGAACCTTTTTTATGGCAATTCCATTCATTGATCCGCCTCGGATCGGAAGCAATTGATGTCCGATGACCGCCCTACAGAACTAGCTGCAGAGCCGACTGCCCCACTGCGCCTTAGCCTGATGCGCCTTGCCGCGCCGACGATCGTGGGCAATCTGCTGCTCTCGATGGTGCATCTAGCCGCGATCAAAATAGTCGCGAGCCTAGGTGACGGCGCGGTTGCAGCAGTATTGGCCGCCGACCGCATCTATATGGCGATTCAACTTATCCTCTTCTCCATCACCGTGGGCACTACGGCGATGGTCGCCTACGCCTGGGGCGCTAAGAATCACGAGGAAGCCGATCGCGTGGTGAAGCTATCCATGATGATCGCTGTGATAGCCTCATTATTATTGTGTGTCGTCATCCAATTTGTCGCCGAACCTCTCGTCGGCATCTTCGGCCTCGAGGGCGAACTACTCGTCGAGGCCGGCCAATATTTGAAGATACTGATCTACTTCAACGTCTTCTTCGCCTTCCTCGCAGTGCTCGGGGCTGGCCTTCGTGCTGCCGGAGACGCCTTAACACCGGTGTGGGTTGTGGCTTTAGGCAATGTGGTCAACGTTGCACTGGCCTATTCCCTAGTGTACGGCGCCTTCGGGCTGCCAAAGTTCGGAGTGCAGGGCGCCGCCTTCGCTACCGGTATCTCCTATCTGCTCACCGCCGCCCTATTCCTATTCATGTGGCAACGTCAGCACCTAATCCTCAAGCCGCGCTCCCAGCCCTTCTTTAGTCACGAACGCTTCTCACACCTTGTGCGCATCGCCATCCCGGCGGGTGTCGAGCAGGCGCTATTCAACACCTCCATTATTAGTTTCATGTGGGTGGTATCGCTATTCGGCACGGAGGCGTTCACTGCCTATGGCATCGGCGTTAATATCCTCTCGCTCTCCATCGTAATCGGCATGGGCTTCTCTATCGCCACCGCCACCATGGTGGGGCAGCACCTCGGCGCTAAGCAGCCAGAGGAGGCCGAGCGCGCCACTTGGCGCAACCTGCGTATCGCCTTCGGCATCATGCTCACCATCGGCATCATTCTCGGCAGCAATGCCCGCACCATCGGCAGCTTCTTCATAAGCGGCGATGTGATCCTCGACCACCTAGTCGCGCTGACCATTATGGTGGCGATCGTGCAGCCGATGATGTCGATCGAGTTCACTCTGGGCGGCGCACTGCGCGGCGCCGGCGACACACGCTCCCCTGCCAAGATCATGTTCTCGGGCATCATTTTCGGGCGGGTCATATTGACGGCTATATTCTATTTTGCGGGCCTGGGCGTTTATTGGATTTATGCAGCGTTGATCGCGGACTACATCATTAAGTCCAGCATGTATCTGCATATCTTCAGGAAAGGAAAATGGAAGCGTGCCTTCGAGCGCAGTGCTCGTAAGCAGCATAAGAGACAGTTGAAAAAGCTTAAAGGCTAGAGCGTTCGATCACCGACTCGCACATCTTGTGCAGACTATGAGCCTTGTGAATCAAGGCGGCGAAACGCGGGTCCTTGGTAATGCCCTGGTGATATCGATAGTAAATTTGCTGACCGATGACCGCCAAACGGAACATGCCGAAGCAGAAGTAGAAGTCGATGCGATCCACGGTCAGGCCGGTGCGCTGCGCAAAGCGCTCCACAATCTCGGCCCGCGTTGGCGCGCCCGGCGCATCGCTAGGCATGGCTCTGAACTGACGGTGATGCTCAGGGTCGCCCGCTTCCGCCCAATAGCCCAGTGTGCAGCCGAGGTCCATCAGCGGATCGCCTACCGTGGCCATCTCCCAATCCAACACCCCGATTATCTTCAAAGGGTTGTCGGCAGACCAGATGACATTGTCCATCTTGTAATCATTGTGGATGATGCGTGCCATGCCACTCTCGGCGGGCATCTTGTCGTGCAGCCACTCAATAATCTTATCGAAGTCCGGCGCATCGGGTGTGCGGGCATCATAATAACGCTTGCTCCAGCCCTCTACCTGCCTTCGAACATAGCCCTCAGGCTTACCGAAGTTTTCTAAACCGGCCGCTTTCAGATCAACGGAATGCAGCTCGCCCAACACATCGAAGAGTGTGAAGAACTGCTCGCGCACCTGCGCAGGTGTCAGCACCATCTGTGGAGGATATTCCTTACGAATAACCACGCCTTCGATACAGGACATCAAATAGAAGTCGCAGCCCAGTACATCGTGGTCCTGGCAGAAATGCAATGGAGTTGGGGCGTAGGGAAAGACATCGCCCAAGGCACTCAGTATCTTGAACTCGCGGCCCATGTCGTGGGCGGACTTCACTTTACTGCCGAAGGGTGGGCGCCGCAGCACCCATTTTTGCGAGCCTACGCTAAGAAGATAGGTAAGATTGGAGAAGCCACCGGGGAACTGCTGCACCTGCAAGGCCGATATGTCGCCACCGAGCACCGGTTGCAGGTAATCTCGCAGCACGTCTAGGTCGAGCTCTTCGCCTGCGCGGACCGCGCCCGCCTTATCTAATAGAGCCTGTGTACTCACCAAAACATCTTCCCGTGTTTATCGAAAGCTAATCTTGTCACGCAGCTGCGGTTTCTCCAAGTGGGAGAGCCCATTAAACAGAGATAAGGACACTCGCCCGCCGCCGTAGCGTATGCGCGTTACCGAGCTATTATTCACCATCCAATTGGCCGCAATGACCTGCGCATCCGGCAGGCCTAATACCCTTTGCAGCGCAAGAGCGATAACGCCGCCAGAGGTCGATACAAGAACGCGGCTGCCATTGCCATGGCGTGCCATCAATTCGTCCATCGTGTTGTGTACGCGCGCCTTGAAGTCTAACCAAGGCTCGAAATCGATATCGTCGGCACTAGGCTGCAGGCTACCTTCGATCCAGCGGGACGTAGCCGCCTCGAAAATCAATTGGAATTCTTTACGATCGAGAATGGGGAGCTGGACTGGCGTGTCGGATTGGTGATGGTCGCGCAGATACAGGTCGATAATGGGCGTGCCATCGTACTCGTTGAGGCCAGGGTGGATATTGGGAGTCTGTGCGGAGTCGACCATTAGCGGCTGCAATATTGCGGCGGTCTCGCGCTGACGTAGTAAGTCACCACTGTAGACATGGTCGAATTGCTCGTCGTTGCCCTGCCAATGCTGCGCCAGCAATTGCACCTGCTCGATGCCAAGCGGGCTCAACTTATCGTAAGACTCGGCACCGAATGAGGCCTGACCATGGCGTACTAGAATTAATTCACTCACGCGGCATAATCCTACAGGCTAGCGAAACGGGCTGTATGGAAATCGCTATTGCCAAACAAGGTCTCGATACCCGTGACGCGCTTGAACAAATGGCCGACATCTAGCTCGTTGGTGATGCCGATGCCGCCGTGCAATTGCACCGCCTCTTGGCCAACCTTGCGAATCGCTCGCCCCACACGGCTCTTCGCCGCAGAAACGGCACGCGCCTTCTCTGCGTCAGGAAGATTGCTGTCTAACTTCATCGCCGCCATCACCACTATAGAGCGTGCCAACTGACACTCAATAAACATGTCGGCCATGCGATGCTGCAACGCTTGGAAGGTTCCGATAGCGGTACCGAATTGCTTACGGGTTTTGCTGTATTCGACAGTCTTTTGCAGGAGCATATCCAAAGCGCCTACGGCCTCGGCGCTTACGCATAAAGTAGCGCGATCGACAACGCGGCGCAGTGCGCTCAGTGCCTCACCCTCGGCGCCTAAACAGTTTGCGACGGGCACCCTAACATCGGTGAAACTAATCTGCGCGGCACGGTGGCCATCGACAGTGGTATAGGCTTTCTTATGAACACCCGAACTTGCCGCATCGATCAGCACTACGCTGATGCCTTGCTCGTCTCTCTCTGCGCCTTGCGTGCGCACACTAACCAGTAATTGCTGCGCCGACTCACCATTGAGTACGAGGATCTTGCTGCCGTTGACCACATAGTGATCGCCATCGCGCTTGGCAGTAGTGCCTACGCTGGCGAGATTATAGCGACCGTTGGTCTCATAGAGCGCGGCACCTAACTGCAGCTTGCCCTCCATGAGCGGGCCAAGGTTTTGCTCTTTCTGTTGCTCGCTGCCCAGCGCGGCAACAAGGCCACCACCGAGTACCGCGGTTGGAACAAAGGGCTCGACGACCATGGCCTTACCGAATTCTTCCATCAACACCATCATGTCAGTAGCGAGGCCGCCGAAACCGCCATCGTCCTCGCTGAAAGGCACGGTCAGCCAGCCAAGCTCTGCAAACAGTTGCCAGCACTCGTCGCTGTAGCCACTGCCACTATCGATGATCGCATTGCGATCGTCGAAGGAATAATGTCTGTGCACAAACTTCTGCACGCTGTCTTGCAGCATTTGCTGCTCATCACTGTATGAAAAATCCACGTTATTTCCCGATTATTCTCGTGCAGCCTTTATAGACCTAGCACGGCCTTGCAGATGATGTTTTTCTGGATCTCGTTCGACCCACCGTAGATAGACGCCTTGCGATTATTGAAGTAATTCAATGCCGTGGCCGCCTCACCGTTCTCGCCGATCTCTTCGCCCGAGAAACCCTCGACGAATTGATCCGGGACGAATGGCAATGATTGCCAAGCCGCCATCTCCATATAGAGCTCGTCGATAAACTGCGCCACCTCTGTGCCAACCACTTTCAGAATTGATGACTCAGGCCCTGGAGCCTTGCCAACACTCACTGCCGCAAGTGCGCGCAACTCTGCGTACTCAAGTGCTAGCACTTGAATCTCTGCCTCTGCGATCTTCTTCTTGAAAATAGGATCATCACTCAAGCTGCCGCCATTGCCATCGGCAGTCTTCGCTGCTAGCGCGCGCAGCTTCTCTAGGCGCACCTTGGAGCGTGGCACGCCTGCGATATTGGTACGCTCATGGGTTAGCAGAACCTTGGCATAGGTCCACCCCTTATTCTCTTCGCCAATCAAATTCTCAACAGGAACTTTGACGTTCTCGAAATACACTTCGTTGACCTCTGGTGTGCCGTCGATCAAATAGATTGGCGAGACTTTGATGCCAGGGGTCTTCATGTCGATTAGGAGGAAACTGATGCCCTCCTGCTTCTTGACCGAATTGTCGGTGCGCACAAGACAGAATATCCAGTCGGCGTATTGACCCAAGGTGTTCCAAGTCTTCGTGCCATTGACGATATAGTGATCGCCCTCGCGCACGGCGGAGGTCTTGAGTGAGGCAAGATCAGAACCGGAATTAGGCTCGGAATAGCCCTGACACCACCACACATTGCTGGCCAAGATATCCGGCAGGAAGCGTTTCTTCTGCTCCTCATTACCATAGCTATAGATCACGGGCGCCACCATCTTCATGCCAAAGGCAACGGGCTCGGGGGCACCGAAACGGGCCATCTGCTCCGCGAAGATATACTTCTGTACGGCTGTCCAACCTGTGCCGCCGTACTCCTCTGGCCAGTTAGGTGCTGCCCAACCCTTCTTGTACAGAATCTTCTGCCAGCGCACGTAGTCGTCTTTCTCGAGACGCACACGTTGCTCCACTTTGGCGCGGATGTCCTTGGGGAACTCGGCTTCGAGGAATTGCCGGGCATCTTCTTGAAATTGCAGCTCTTCGGCGGTAAACGAGGCGTTCACGTGGGACTCTCCTAAACTTAATAAAACGATTTGCCAGAAAACTAGGAGAACGACTCTAGCACTTTTGCAGACACTTGAAAATGAAAAATCGAGCAAATGTTCGATAGACCCGCGCAGCACTCGAAATGCAGCAAACCCGCACCCTGCAGCTGTACCTAGGGCACTTGAGATGTAGGACTAATTAGGAGAAGCGCATACGGCGCACGGGACTAAAGCCTGCGTTCCATACCAGAACTCCGAAGGCGATGAGTGCGGGCACTACAAAAATCAACAGAGACACGACGTCCTGTTCGGCCATACCCGTAAGCGACACGAAAACATAGCCAAGGGCGGCTAGGATGTGAAGGATGAAGTACAAGATGATCACGTTATGCAGCGTGGAGCTCATGGTATAGCTACGCCCCGCAATCAACCAGCGCACCGCGAAGATGACGCCAAGAATATCCGTAGGCCAGAACAGTAAGAGATTGAGATTATGATGCAGATCCAAATGCGCAGAGGCTAGCCACCCGAAACCCATGATCGAACCATAGATACCGCTGGCAAGACTAAGTAGCAGCGTCAACAAACCCATCATCCGGAAACTGAGCTGCGCAGCCCGCAGGGTAAAGCCCGGCTGGCTTGAGAAGGAGGATAGTGGGATGCGCTTGAGCATAAGGAATAGAAAAACGATGGGGATAAGCAGGCCTGCCCCTACGAAGTAATAACCACTGGGCTTCGCTGTTGGAGGAGTAAACTCCATGATGACCGTAGGCTCTTCCAGCATCGGCGCACGTTGCCCATTGCGCAGGACATCGGAGGGGAAGTTCAATAATTCGCGGCGTAACTGGGCTGGCAGGAAAAGCTCTTCCCACTGTGTCATGGGACGATCGATGTTCCCGTTCATGAGGATATCGAGGGAAACTGCCACCGGAGGAATCGAGGCATAATGATCCTGCACTTCGTCGCGAAAAGTCGACCGTGCGAATGCGCGATTCTCGCTAGCAAGCCGCCCGCCCAACGCCTCATTCAGATAATCCCTTACGCGGGTCGTACAGTTGTCGAAGAAATATTGATACGAGTAAACAATATTCTCTTCCCTCAGGTTCCACGCCAAGCGCTTGTAGAGAGTCTCTTTCTGCGCGTTGGTGAGATTGATCTTGTCTTGCCATACCGTGCGCTGTTCGCGCTCATAGCGGCCGAACTCCCAAGAAGGAGGTGATACGCCCAGCTGATAGTTCAATATGCCTTGTAGGAAGTTGCTGGCGAAGACGACATTGCCCTCACTAGCATCGAACAGGCCCCAGTTGAAGACGAGGTCGGAGCGGGTATTGCGATCGACTACGCGCAGCGCAGTGTGTCCGAAGTTATCCCAGACCTGATCGCCGACATCGACAGTAATAAGATAGAAGTCTACAAGTTCGAAATTCGCAGGCAAGCGAATGGTATCCGCTGCACTTATTTCAGGAAGTTCGACTTGCGCGCTGACTATTGGGGCGCTTACGAAGAGGCTCGATACAACGACCAGCAAGGCAAAGAAAATGCGCTGAGCGTGTGTGAGCGAAAGGCTATTAGCGGCGATAGGAGTCAATGATTATCGGGCTGCCGTAATGGTTCGGTTGAAGAAATGACACTGCACATGGCTCAAACAGCCAAGTGGCGGCAATCATATCAAAGAAACCGTCTCGATCAAGCAGCCTTTTTTCAATCGGCACATGAGCATTTTCTTGTAAGCCTCAGATTCATTTGCAGAATTTCTAATGAATATGATCCCAAGGCATAGGCAAACCACGCAGTGCGCGAATCTTGCACACCTTTAGCCAATAATTCATTACGAAACGTTGGTCGTGGGCTAGGTTAAGCAGCTTCTCTTTGATCTCATGTACAGTGGTATGAGGAAGCATGGTCGCAATCTGATAGATCTCCTGCTCCTGCACCGCCGCATCCAGCACACCGTTGTAAGTCTCTGTAAATTCAGAATTAAATGTTTCGTTCTTTGCAGTCATGATGTTCACCACTCTCAATACTAGTCAGTTTTATCGTCGTTAATTCGTTGCGAGCTGTATATATATACACTATGTATTTATACAGTACAACTGATGCGCTAGACTTTTTAATCTGACTCGCAGCGAGCATTGAGCCCAAAGATGGGTGTGCTAAACTCGGGCCGCCTCCCCCTTATGAAGGATTCCAAAAAATGACCCAGCCCGGCATGAATGGCGCCAGAGCCCTGATCGAAACCCTAGTGCAAAGTGGTGTTGAGTTATGCATCGCTAATCCTGGCACCTCCGAGATGCACCTAGTGCAGGCATTAGACCAAGTGCCGGCGATGCGCTCGGTGCTCACCCTCTTCGAAGGAGTCTGCACTGGCGCGGCGGATGGCTACGGACGTATGACGGGCAAGCCAGCGGCAACTCTACTGCACCTGGGACCTGGCCTTGCTAACGGCATTGCCAACTTACATAACGCCCGCAAGGCAGGCACACCGCTGATCAATATAGTGGGCAACCATCCCCAGTATCATATGGGCTATGACGCTCCACTTACCTCCGACATCGACACCTTAGCCCGCAATTTTTCCGCGTGGATTAAGTCCTGTAGCACGGCAGAGACCCTCGCTCAGGATGGCGCTGATGCGGTGACAGCGACGCTTCGTGCCAACCCCGGCTCCGCAGGGCAGATTGCCACACTCATCATGGGGGCCGATGCCGCGTGGAACGCTTCACCCGGACCAGTTAAGGCCAACCCGATTCCACAGCGCGCTACCGTAAGCGCCGCCCACATCGACAGCATCGCGGCACTTTTCGCTAGCGGTGAGAAGACCGTCCTACTACTAGAGCACGACGCACTGACCCCGGCAGCTCTTGAGTCAGCCTCGCGCATCAGCGCCAAGACTGGCGCTCGCCTTATTACTGGCACCTTCCCTGCTCGAATCGATGGAGGGCCCGGCGCGGTGCAGGTAGAGCGCATGCCGTATTTTCCGGAGCAAATACTCGCTACCCTCGAAGGCACGCGCAACTTAATCCTAGTAGGGGCGCAGGCGCCGGCTAGCTTCTTCGCTTATCAGAATTTGTCCGGCAGGCCGATCCCGGAAGGCTGTAGCACTCATACCTTGGCGAGAATAGACGAAGACGCCATTACCGCCCTGGAACAACTTGCGCAGAGCCTGCAAGCCGCAACCGCACCGATAAGTCGTTTCGAAAAAGCAGCGCTGCCAAAGCCTAGCGGCCCACTCAATACGCGCAGCATTTCTCAGGCTGTAGCGGCAACACTTCCCGAAGGCGCGATCGTGGCTACTGACTCCGGTGGCGGCAATGCCGCCTATCCACTGTGTCAGCAGGCCGCAGCAAACTCTTGGTTAAGCCTCACTGGCGGCTCCATAGGACAGGGTGGTCCCGCCGCTACAGGCGCGGCGCTGGCCTGCCCAGACCGTCCGGTACTCGCGTTATTGGGTGATGGTGGTGCGGGCTATACCCTGCAGTGCTTATGGACTCAGGCGCGGGAGAACCTCAATGTGACTACGGTGATCTACGCGAACCGTAAATACAATATTCTCAATGTGGAATATGCGCGCCTAGGGGTCACCGACGTGGGTGCCGTGGCGGCAAGCCTGTTCGATATCGGCAACCCCGAATTAGACTGGGTAGCGATCGCCCGCGGCATGGGGGTACCTGGCGCTGTGGCCAATACGGCCGAAGAGCTATGTATTTTATTGGAGCGCAGTTACGCCGAGCCCGGCCCATTCCTGATTCAGGCGCAGTGCTAAAAGCGAGCGTTTCGATAGTGGGCAGTTTCGCTACGCAATAGCGAAATTGCCCATGCGCAACGCACAGCATCTAGATAAGCAATTGATTTTTAATAAATTTAATTCTGGCACGAAACTCGCTAGTTTCCTTGAGAACGCTGCTCACTAATGCAGCCCTGAGGACTAGGAGACAAAGGCCAGACATGAAAATACTTTCCGCACTTTTTACATTCCTAATCGTAGCCATCGTGATCCTGATGGCGATCCCGGTACTATCTGCAGGTATCGGTATTCTGATCGTCGCGGGGTGCTTCTTCGTGTGGTTCCTCCCCATACTGCTAATCTTGGGGTCGGACGTTACTAGCGGGGGTGAGAAGGCCGCCTGGATTCTAGCCATTATATTCTTATCGTGGTTCGCGTGGATATTCTACTTCTTACTCGCTCCGCTCAAGCCACGTCGCCACTTCCGCTATTAGACCTGTAGGAGCGCCAGCCCCCCATTACGAGGGCTGGCGCTCCTACACAACACCCTGGATGTCACACGTTAACTGTTCGGTCAGGTGTCTTTAGAGCCTTGTAGAAACTCTTCGCATACTCGCTATTCTCATGATCATCTGGAAAGATCATGGTCAGAATTGGAATCGCGAACAGTGGAATTAGGGTTGCAGAGAAGGTGGGGTCGCCCCACTCCCCTAGGCTCTGCAGTAAGCCATACCAATACTCGGCGAAACCACCCGCAGCGGCAGACTCACTGCCATCGAAAAGGGTATTCAAAGTCCAGTGCAGAAGCCCGCCACCATAGCCTAGCAAGATGCCGTAGAACGCTGCCTTCTCACTGGTCTTACGCCAGTAGAACATAAAGGTAATAGCGATTGCCGGCGGCACCACCATCGCGAAGCCTAATAGCAATAACTGCAGCACCGACGATATATTGGCCTGCCAGGCGATAGTAGTGGCGACCAAACCATAGATCACGGCGGTCAACTTATAGGCCTTGAGCCGCTTCTCTTTCGAGAACTGCTTAGAGCCCGGCACCCAGTCGTTCACGAACATCGTGGCGCTACCAAGTAGCATCGGCGCACCCGATGAGATCAAGGCTGCTAAGACTGCTGCTAGCGCTATCCCGCCGATGATTGGCCCTGTGTCGATCGCCAGCTGTGTGATATTGCGATAGCTTGATATGCCGCTCTCTGCACCGTATTTCGCGAAGGTTTCTACACCGATCACACCAGCGATGAAAGGCATCAAGGCGGCCAACAGTCCAGCAAGAAGGAAGGCAGGAATGAGGCTCTTCTCGGATTTTGCAGAGGCTGCGTAGTTCGCATAGACCGATGCCGCTGGGGTGTGCAGTGTCGCCGAAAGCGATAGCGCGATGATGGTCACCCAGCCGATTCCCGTCACACTCCACCACGTCGCTTTGTCCATACCCGCCGCATCCAATGCCACGTCCGCCCGCTCAACTGTAGCGGCCCAGCCGCCCATATCCTGCATCGCAAACAGCGCCACGATCGACAAGCCGATGATCACGATACCGCAGTGTACGAGATTTGTTATGGCTGTGCCCTTGAGGCCGCCAGTGGCTGTGAAGAACAGAATTACAAAGCCACCGATGAATACAGAGATGCCGAAAGGCAATCCTGTAACCCCAGTGATTATGGAGCCGATCACGAACGGTTCGATGATATTCACGACAAGATATTCTGTTTGAACACAAAGACTAGTGAGGGACTGACAGCGGCGCGAGCCGAAACGAAGGTCGAAAACTTGCCCGACACTTGAGAGCCTGAGGCGGCGATAGGGTATCGCGAAGAACAGCCCTACAAGGGCTAGGGCCGTAAAGGAGTTCACACCATACCAGAGGTTGCCCAGACCGGTTTGCATGACATCGCCAGCAACACCGTAGGTGCCCGCCCCACCGATGCGCGTACCGGCAACACCTGCGGCCAGTAACCAAACCCCCATGGTTCCACCACCGTTGGCCCAATCGCTATCGCTCTTATTACTGCGGTTCAAGTACACACCCGCGAGGGTGAAGAAGGCCAAATAAGCCACAATTACGATAACGGAAACCAACATTGATACCCCCAAGATTTTTATTGATCTAAATTCGAACCCTGCCCCGATCCGTGGCGCGCGAGTGTGGATCATACTACAGCATTTTTTCAAGCGAGCCATCCGAACTTAACCGCGCACAATAGATGTGTAATGAGCAGTCGTTCACAAAGTACTCAGGGGCTGATATTGTCATTCCACCGTCCCACTCGGCCAAGCTAACTCTCCAGCATAGGATAGAACTTAATGCAGACTCCCGCCCCCGGCAGTGCCGCTTGGCACGCGCTGCTGCAAGAGGAAATTATCGAGCCAGAACGCGCCATCATCGACCCACATCATCACCTGTGGAGAAACGGTTTTGGCTTCGACTATATGGCGGACGAGTTCCTCGCAGATACAGCTTCGGGACATAAGATTCTCAAGTCCGTTTATATCGAGGCACGGGCATTCTATCTGCAGGATGGCCCTGAGCACTTGCGCCCTACGGGGGAGACCAGCGCCATCGTCAAGATAGCGGAGCAATTGGCTGACGACCCAGAACAGGTGCAGATCGCTGGCATCGTTGCACATGCGGATCTACGCCTTGGCGATCAACCGGAGCTATTGGACCAGACACTGCAAGAGCAGCTGCGTTGCAGTAACGGGCTATTGCGCGGCATACGCCACGCTGGCGCTCGGGACCCGCGCCCGGAGGACCTCCTTATCACCGGACGTGCTCCAGCCTATCTCTATGGTCGAGAAGATTTCCGCTCAGGATTGCGTCAGCTAGCTGAACAAGGCTTAAGCTATGATACATGGCACTTTCACCATCAGAACGAAGACTTCATCGAGCTGGCTCAGGCGGTTCCAGAGGCAACTATAGTGCTGGATCATTTCGGCACGCCGCTAGGTGTTGGCATCTACGCCGGTCGACGCGATGAGATCTATCAGAAATGGCGCATGGACATAACTGAACTTGCCAAGTGCCCGAATGTAATCATGAAATTAGGCGGCCTTGCGATGCCGGACAATGGGTTCGGATGGGATAAGCGGGCGATGCCGCCGAGCTCCGACGAGATTGTGCAGGCACAGAAACGCTACTATATGCACGTGCTCGAACAGTTCGGCCCGCAGCGTTGCATGTTCGAGAGCAACTTCCCAGTAGACCGACTTTCTGTGTCTTATCACGTAATTTGGAATGCGTTCAAGAAGATGACAGCGGATTTCAACGAAGCAGAAAAACATGCCTTGTTCTATGGTACTGCGGAGCGTATCTACCGGCTTTAGAGCCAGAGTGACACTCGTACTCCGGAGCATTTTTGTGGTTTGGGTTTTGTGGTTTGGGTTTTGTGGTTTGGGTTCAGTGGTATTAGTTTAGTGAGGGAGCGCGCTGCACGGTAGGGGCTGCGCAGAGACGCCGTGAACCCATCCATGGGGGCTTGGCGCGCGGCATCCATGCCGCTAACACTCTCCTCATCCCCCACCGCACAC
>OJDV01000068.1_pt1 | contig 73557 bp, 61 predicted proteins | sample 1592911 | NCBI WGS metagenome assembly OJDV01 (sample SAMN05416860, study PRJEB24817) | seawater metagenome | isolation source: Sea water | place: Canada:Atlantic | collected 2013-11 | reverse complement strand
AACCCGATATTAATCAGATGGTGCTATTGTGAAAGTTAACGGGACAGCAATGATAGGATATATAAAATATATCCTTAGTATATTGAGGATATTGAAAGTGCATCAAGTTTTATTGATAGTTAGTTGCTGCTACTGAATCGGAAGGTAGGTAAACAAAGCTTTTAATTCAGAACGATTGATGTAATAGCTACTTAAAAAACTTCAACTTATTTTTATAGCTTTTATCTATTGATGTCATAGAATCAATTGTCTTAAACTATTGTCAATGGAGTGTTAAAGTTCAAAATGTCTTAAGTCAATTTGACAAAAAAGATCAATGAATTGGAGTCAATATTATGAATGATAAAAACAGTGATATGAATAAGTGCCCAGTTTTGAGTGGAGGGCTTGGTTCGGCAGGAACGAGTTCTGCAAATCAACATTGGTGGCCTAGTCAGCTAAATGTCAAAGTATTACACCAGAATACGGTTGAAGGTAATCCGATGGGTAAGAGTTTTAACTATGCGCAAGAGTTTAAAAGTCTTGATCTTGACGCATTGAGAAAAGATCTTAATGTGCTAATGACGGATTCCCAGAGTTGGTGGCCTGCCGATTATGGTCATTACGGGCCACTTTTTATTCGTATGGCTTGGCATAGTGCAGGCACCTATCGTATTGGTGATGGTCGTGGTGGAGCAGGTTCCGGCAGCCAACGATTTGCACCACTGAATAGTTGGCCAGATAATGGGAATTTAGATAAAGCACGCCGATTATTATGGCCAATAAAGCAAAAATATGGCAAAAAAATATCTTGGGCCGACTTAATGATTCTTGCGGGGAACTGCGCTTTAGAATCAATGGGCTTTAAAACGAAGGGATTCGCAGGAGGACGTGAAGATATTTGGGAGCCAGAGGAAGATATTTACTGGGGACCTGAAACGGAATGGTTGGGCGACCAACGATATACTGGAAACCGTGAACTTGAAGGTGATTTAGGTGCTGTTCAAATGGGACTTATTTACGTAAACCCAGAGGGGCCTAACGGTAATCCAGACCCTTTAGCATCTGCACGAGATATTCGTGATACGTTTGCTCGAATGGCGATGAATGATGAAGAAACCGTAGCGCTTGTTGCAGGCGGTCATACCTTTGGCAAAGCACATGGTGTTGATGCTCCTGATCAATATGTAGGTCCAGCACCAGAAGGTGCAAGTATTGAAGAGCAAGGTTTGGGTTGGAGTAACACATTGGGCAGCGGTAATGGTGTTAATACGATAACAAGTGGTATTGAGGGTGCATGGACGAAGAACCCTATCAAATGGGATAATGACTTCTTTGATATTTTGTTTGGTTATGAGTGGGAGTTAAACAAGAGTGGCGCAGGGGCAAACCAATGGGTGCCAACCGACGCCGATGCCAAAGGCACCGTGCCTGATGCTCATGATGCTTCAAAAACGCATGCACCAATGATGACTACAGCGGATCTCGCATTACGTATTGATCCTGATTATGAAAAAATCTCAAGACGTTTTCATAAAAATCCAGAAGAGTTTGCAGAGGCGTTTGCAAAAGCATGGTACAAGTTGACTCATCGAGATATGGGGCCTTATGCGCGAGGTTTAGGTTCACTGGTTCCCGCTGAGCCTGAATTGTGGCAGGACCCTGTTCCTGAGGTTGATCATGAGCTGGTCGATGAAGATGATATTTTTAGCTTAAAAATCAAGGTTCTTGAATCTGGTCTAGCTGTTTCTAAACTAGTTTCAACCGCATTTGCATCAGCAGCTACATTTAGAGGTTCTGATATGCGGGGCGGTGCAAATGGTGCCCGTATTCGCTTAGCACCCCAAAAAGATTGGCAAGTAAACAACCCTGCTCAACTTGCAGAAGTATTAGCAGTGCTTGAGGCGATTCAAAGCGAGTTTAATGCTGCTCAGTCAGGAAGTAGGAAAATATCTTTGGCTGATCTTATTGTTCTTGCCGGTAGTGCTGCTATTGAACATGCTGCTAAGGAAGCCGGTAGTGTTATAACAGTGCCTTTTACGCCAGGTAGAACAGATGCATCATCTGAACAAACCGATGTTGAGTCTATTGCAGTACTTGAGCCAAAAGCGGATGGTTTCAGAAACTATCGAGCAAAGGGGCTGAATAGATCAACCGCTGAACTATTGCTTGATCGTGCTCAGTTGCTAACGTTAACGGCTCCAGAGATGACTGTGCTAGTGGGAGGCATGCGTGGGCTTAATGCGAACTTTGATCAGTCTGCCCATGGGGTTTTTACGGATACGCCTGGAACCTTAACGAATGATTTCTTTATTAACTTGTTGGATATGAGTACTCAGTGGAAAGCGGTTTCTCAGCATACCTATGAAGGTAGTGACAGCGAAACAGGAGAGCTTAAGTATACGGCTACTGAGGCAGATTTGATTTTTGGTTCAAACTCAATACTCAGAGCGATAGCAGAAGTGTATGCAGTAACGGATGCTAAAGAGACTTTTATTAACGACTTTGTTTCAGCATGGGTCAAGGTTATGAACCTAGACAGGTTTGACTTAGCTTAGCTCTAACTTAAAATCTAAAGTACCAAAAGCAGCATTTCAGTTAGGATTGAAATGCTGTTTTTTTATCTTAAATCTGCTGTTCAAAGCGCGTTATATTTTTCTTTGAAAAAATGTTTTTTAAAATGATGATAAACGTGGTTGGATATTTAACTATTAGTCTGCTTTTCTTGAACTCTTCCAATTAAATATGCATGAACAATACTAACTACCCAAACGAGAACGATAATGATAGTCGCGTTACTGAGCTGGCTATCCCCTGTGTTGGCCTGCTCTGTCACTAGGCTCATAATCGTTGTGATATCAGGTGATATTTCTCCACTTTGTATTCTTTCGACAATCTGAAATGCCTGCTTCGTTATACTGCTGATAATAAAATAGCCCGCGATTGTGGCAATACTCATGAAAACAATAGCCATAGGATAACGCTTTAAGTAAAGCTGCCCACTGCCTGGATAAATAAATGTTGATAATAGTGCTGCTTTTAGTGACTTTGTCATGATATTTTTTTATCAAACCTTAGGAAGTTTTCTTCATTCTCTTGTGAATGTGGTGTTCTGCTTATAAGCATCCGTTATTCGTAACACTAACCGTTTTATCGACTCTAACTTTAAACATATTATCGAGTCGTTTTATCCTGTTCAGTTGAAAAAGAGCGGGAGCAGGTTATAGATTTTATTATTATTTTTTGGTATCCAACCACTGATCTAAATAGTTTATTCGTTCATTATAGACAAGTCAGGGCGTTATGTTTGTCTATACCTGAATTCGGCTTTATTTGATCAAGCTTAGATAATTGTTCATTCTAATAAATCATCACTAGCGTCTTGATCATGTCTCAGTTTTCCAGCGGCTTGTTCCTCTAACGAGCTTTGTTCCACATTAATATTCTGAATCATATGTGCTCTACTCGTTTGATTGACTTGATAGATTGTTTCAGCATTGCTCAAGTCTTTTTCATTAGTGATCGAAGCGATGGCTTCACGGTTTCTTAAAAATGACTTTATTTCTGAAATAATCGTATTTAGTTCATTTTCATTTTTTGACATGGACATAACGAAGCGAGGCATCTCAAGGTTTTGTGTGCCACTTAAGGCGAAAGTGGAGCTAGTGATTCTTGAGCTAATCATCCATGGTGTGATTGAGCTACGTACGACAACGTTTTCAGAACGAGTTGAATCGTGGATTGACATACCGGTGGAGACCTTGCTTTCGGTGTATGTTCCTTCGGTTTTCATCCAGAGTAACAAGCTATTGAAATACATTTCTGACCAAAATATATTAGTGCCTCTAGCGAGAATTTTTCCTGCTGCTGCAACGGTTTGCCAGCTGAAGAATATGGTTAGCAAGCCAGCAAAGGCTAGACCTGAATTTGAAAATGTTGAGAGGATACTTTGCAAGTTTAAATTATTGATTTGAAATAGCTTTGATCCAGAAGCTTGATATAAACTATAGGCATCATTCACAAAGTAGAAAAATAAAAGTGCTGCTATAAAAATTAGAGATTGAGAAACAATGGTTGAAGCGAGCCTGAATAGTGTAAACAGGCGGCTATATTCTATCTCGAGAACTTCGGGTTGTGTTTCAATGAGTAGCTGGCCTTTAAAACTACCTTTCCCCTCACTTTGTTCTTGTAATACAGGATCAAACTCAAGATAGTTTCGGTTCGGTATTTCTTTATACCTTCGATTGGCTAAAACGATATTTTCAATGTTAATGAAAATCTCATTTGGATGAACAGATTCCTGCATATTTTCACGGTATTCACTAACGGCTGTTTCTGGTTCGAGCAAGTTCAAGCGCTCTCGGATCATCACCCAGCAAAGAGCGATTACACATAAGCTGATTGCCAGTAAGAGTAGAAGGTTAAACCATGCACTAAAGAGCATATTGTTTTCAAAAAAGCTATGGAGTTTATTTGCAGTGCTGGTGTTTAGTTTTGAATAGACAAAACCTATGATGACAGGGACAATAATAGCGAATGAAAAAAGCTTAGCTAAACCTGAGGCATCTTTGCGATGAAGACTGCGGTTATCAGCAAAGGTCAATCCTTTTGCTGTCGTTCGCCACTCAAATATTAAATAGATCAATAGCAAGATCGATAACACGGGAGTGATTAGCGTTCCGGCACTACCAACCAAACCTGAAACGGAAACAAAATAAGCAATTCCAAAGGCAATTAAACCGAGCAAAGTGGACGAAATTAGGCCGGCTAAATCTTGAACAAAGTTTCTTATAGGGTAGGGCATGGTGACAAGTTTAGGGATAAATGAATGAACCAAGCGCGCTAACCAACCCTCAGGCTCAATGAAAGTTGAGTTTTTTCTACCCATTAACATGGACTCAAGTTCTTGAGCGGTATAAACAGTAAAGTCTTTTTCACTTTCTGCATTATCTTTTTCACTGGCATTCTTGTTGTAGGCAAGTGATGTTGGAACTGAGCGGCCAACAAAAAACTTGAAAAGTTGGAATAAACCAAAGCCTAGGTGGCGTAATCCCCATGTTAATAAACTGAGACCTAAAGCCACGTCGAGCCAACCCTTCAGCATGTCAACTTTTAAATCTTTAGAAACGCTGGTCAGTGCTATCACACCTAAAATACAAATGGCAACACCAGCGATAGACTTTGCGAGACCTTCTGGTTTGAATGGGTTTTTTATTCCTAAGGTGTTGGTTCCAAAATCGTACGCCATAAGTGTTCTTCCTTAATAATTTTAGATGGTGCTCCCACATATAATATACCATGTTGATTCTATCTGTTTCGATCTTACGAGTTCTGAAGCTGTGGCATACTAGATTGTTAATTTATTTGAACCTTGGCAAATCAGCATTTGATGCATAAGGTCTTGAGTAAGTAATTTTTATAGCATAAAACTTATTTATTCATAAATTACGGACATATACAAATCAAGCAGTTATTTCTATGAGGATTATGTGACTTTTAAAATTATACTGCCTGGAATAGGCATCACCATTATTACGGGTTTGGCCGCACTTTTTCTCAGTGAGCATTACGGAGCACCAGTGATGCTATTTGCATTGCTGCTGGGTATAGCGTTGTCTTTTTTGTATGAAGAAGGATCTTGTCGGGAGGGTATCGAATTTAGTGCAAATTTTATCTTAAAATTGGGTATTGCACTTTTAGGTTTGAGGATTGCCTTATCAGACCTGATCGCGTTAGGTTGGGAGACTATTGTTTTATTAACGGTCGCGATAGCCAGTACCATTTTGATTGGTACTTACACGGCTAAAGTTTTGGGGCTGAAAAAAAGCTTAGGTGTTCTGACGGGTGGAGCGGTTTCTATTTGTGGAGCATCGGCCGCACTCGCTATTTCAGCAGTCTTACCTGAGCATAAAGATAAAGAACGAGATACTTTACTAACGGTTATCTGCGTAACTTCGATGTCAACGATATCGATGGTTATTTATCCTATTTTAACGGCTTACTTCGGTTTGGATAACCATGATTCGGGTTTATTCTTGGGTGGAACGATCCACGATGTTGCACAAGTGGTTGGTGCTGGCTATTCAGTTTCTGACGAGACAGGAAACATAGCAACCTTAGTTAAACTTGTTCGAGTCAGTCTTTTAGTCCCCGTTGTGTTTTGTGTATTATTTTTTATTTCATGGCAGAATAATAAAGTTGAGAGTAAGCATTCAAAGCAGAAATTCAGCGCAGCAGGCGTGCCATTATTTTTGATTGTTTTCTTTCTACTGATGCTAGTCAATTCGAGCACCACTATCCCTCAAGAGTTAACTGATATAACAACAAGCTTTTCACGTTTTGCTTTAATCATTGCCATAACCGCAATCGGGATGAAGTCCAATTTAGCGAAGTTGACTTCGGTAGGCTTAAAACCGATCTTTCTTATGTTAATAGAAACTAGCTGGCTAGCATTTTTTATTTTATTAGTTATTTTTATTATTTGATGTTAGCTTGAAAAAAATACTATCTAGTATCAAATATGATGATACTAGATAGATAGTATTGGGGAATGTTGCGTTCTTTATTTTCTAATGAACTAATTTTTAACGAACTAGGTATTTAGGTAGGTCTTTAACGCTCGGGCATCTAAGTTGAGTCAAGGTTTGTTCTAACTGTTTCTTCAACATATTGATGGTGTGTATTCCTCCCTTGTCTCCAAGAGCGCCGACACCGTAGACAAATGTACGGCCAAGGAAGGTAAACTCAGCTCCTTGTGCTAAGGAGCAGGCAATGTTCGTACCGCTACGAATACCACTATCCATCGTGATTTTAATTTGATCGCCGTACTTAGCTACAATCTGCTGCATGGTTTCTATTGGTGATTCGCCAGCATCGAGCTGTCTACCGCCATGATTTGATAACACCACTCCATCAGCACCTAATGCGATCGCATGTTTCACATCACTCTCACTGACCAGTCCCTTGATTAATAGGGGACCTTGCCATTCATCGCGGATTGGTTTTAAGCTCTCTGCATCAACTTTCCCCATGACGGTGTCATTCATAAAGGCGGCTAACTGATCAACCGGCATGCCTTTAGGCATATAGGGTTTGAGTGTTTGCATTTCAGGTTTTCCGGCTTTGGCTGTTTCGTATAACCAAGCTGGGCTTGTCGCCATTTGGATAACATTGCGTAGCGACATAGAAGGTGGCATCGACAAACCATTTTTAATATCATTAATTCTGTAACCAAAGGTCGGGACATCCACGGTCACGACTAAAACAGGTACTTGTGCGGCGTGAATACGTTTCATTAAATCTTTTCTGACGGAGTCATCGGTAGGGTTGTATAACTGGAACCATGCTTTACCTTCGGACAATTCTGAAATGCGCTCTAATCGACTCGATGATACGGTACTTAACACATAAGGAATGTTTAGCTCAGCCGCTGCTTTTGCAAGAATTTCTGGTGCGTTTGGCCACATAAGACCTTGTAAACCTACAGGTGCGATACCGAAGGGAAGTGAATATTTATGTCCAAAGATTTCGACGCCAAGATCAGTTTTATCAAATGGTTCTAGTAGGTTACTGCGTAGTTGAACTTCTTTGATAAGGTCTCGGTTTCTCTTCAGACCTATTTCATCAATACAGCCACCTTCTAGGTAATCAAAGGCAAAGCCAGGCATTCGTTTTTTTGCGCGATGTCTTAGGTTTTCCGAGTTTGGATATCGTGGATCAAAAAAATCGTTCATTATTTTTCTCATGTAGGGTTTATTTGAGCAGTTGTGTAATTTAGAGAGTTTATCCCATCAGAACTCACTAGGTCATATATCGCTATATGGCGACAGTCATTTTTGTGTAGCCTCAATATTATCGTTAAGTAAAGAGTATGCAAAGATAAAAGTAATTAAAAAAGTCCTTTTTTCGATATTTATTCGCCATTGAAGGTTTTGTTACCTTAGTTAAAGATCGATTTGTTCTGATCGGATATACAATGAATAGTGCTGTAACGGATCTTTCCGAGATATGCGGCCGATGACATTATCTGCTTGAACCATATGTCGATATAAAGATGAGGTGCGCAGTAAATCGATATCCGCTTATCTAGAGTGATTTAATAGAGCCATTTGTAGCTGGACTTGGCGATTGAGGATGTTCTTTAAACAGGGACAAAGTGATGGATCTAACTTACCGACGATCTTAATTTGAATACCCAAGGGATTGACGTTTGGTTGGATAGGGCATCTCGTTATCCTTAACAACTTCCTTTCGATCACAATACACATAACATCGGTCTTTCATGTGATTTACATTGGTTTAAAAAGAAGTAGAATGACCGAGTTAATCAGTAGGGATAGTTGGTTCTTCAGTGTTATGACATATAGCTCTGAGCGAATTAATACGCACCGGGGGAGTTGATTGGGCTTGTCCCCTCCATCACTACTTTCATTAACCCCTTTTTGGGGTTTTTTAGTTTATATAGTACGACAGTTGCTTTGCGTTTGGGCAAGGGGAAGTTTGTAATTATGAGTAAAAAAGTTCTAATTTTATCTGGTGACGGCATCGGCCCAGAAATCTTAGCGGAAGCTATAAAGGTACTCAATGTACTGTCAGTTGACTTTGGATTAGATATTGATCTTGATAATGGTTTGATTGGTGGGGCTGCTATTGACGCGGTAGGTAATCCTTTACCGGATGAAACGCTCGACAAGGCAAAGGAAGCAGATGCCATTTTATTAGGAGCTGTTGGTGGCCCGAAATGGGAGCCACTCGATATCGCTAACCGCCCTGAAAAAGGCTTATTAAAAATCCGATCAGAACTGGGTTTATTTGCAAATTTACGGCCTGCACTTACGGCACCACAACTTGTCGAAGCATCGGCTTTAAAACCTGAAGTGGTGTCTGGTCTAGATATCATGATCGTCCGTGAGCTCACGGGTGGCATATATTTTGGCCAACCTCGTGGTATTCGAGAGCTTGATAATGGTGAAAAGGAAGGCTTCAATACGCTGGTATATAGCGAGTCAGAAATCAGAAGAATAGGGCATGTCGCATTCAAAGCAGCAATGAAGCGCGATCGCCGAGTTTGCTCTATAGATAAGGCTAATGTTTTAGAAGCCACTGAGCTTTGGCGTGAAGTCATGATCGATATTTCTAAAGATTACCCAGAAGTTGAGTTGACACATATGTATGTTGACAATGCTGCTATGCAATTAGTGCGAACGCCAAAACAGTTTGATGTCATGGTGACGACTAATATGTTCGGTGACATATTGTCTGATCTTGCATCGATGCTGACAGGTTCTATTGGCATGCTGCCATCCGCTTCGTTAGATAAAAATGGTAAAGGTATGTATGAGCCCATCCACGGTTCTGCGCCAGATATCGCTGGAAAAAATATTGCGAACCCTCTCGCTACAATTCTATCAGTTGCAATGATGCTACGTTATTCACTAGCTGAAGCTGAGCAGGCCAATCGCGTCGAAAAAGCCGTAGATGTTGTGCTTAGTGCCGGATATCGAACGCCGGACATTACCTCTACAGGTATGAAGAATGTGGGCACTATTGAAATGGGCGATGCTGTCGTCGCTGCACTAAAAGGATAAGTTATGAGTGAAAAAAAATATAATGTCGCAATTGTCGGTGCCACTGGTGCTGTCGGCGAGGCAATGCTAGAAATACTTGAGCAACGGGAATTTCCAGTTGATAAATTACATCTATTGGCGAGTAGTCGTTCAGCGGGTTCAAGACTCATGTTTCGCGGGAAATCGATTATGGTTGAAGATTTAGAAACCTTCGACTTTAATGGTGTGGATATTGGTTTGTTTTCACCCGGTGGATCGGTTTCAAAAATATATGCTCCAAAAGCGGCAGCTGCGGGTTGTGTTGTTATTGATAATACGTCTGAGTTTCGCTACGTCGATGATATCCCACTAGTTGTGCCAGAAGTTAATCCAGAAGCGATTGCTGACTATAAAAATAGAGGTATTATCGCGAACCCAAATTGTTCAACGATTCAAATGTTAGTTGCATTAAAACCAATTTATGATGCGGTTGGTATTACACGCCTCAATGTCTGTACCTATCAAGCAGTCTCAGGCACGGGTAAAAATGCGATCGAAGAATTAGCCACGCAAACAGCGAACCTTTTGAATGCGAAACAAATTGAAAGTAGTGTTTATCCAAAGCAGATAGCCTTTAATGTTTTGCCGCATATAGATGTTTTTTGTGAGAACGGATACACAAAAGAAGAAATGAAAATGGTTTGGGAAACTAAGAAAATCATGGGCGATGATAGTATAGAGGTCAATCCTACGGCGGTTCGAGTCCCTGTTTTTTATGGTCACTCCGAGGCATTACATATTGAAACTAAAGAGAAAATCACAGCTGTTCAAGCGCGTGAGTTATTAGCGAAAGCAGCAGGCGTAGAGGTGATGGACGAGCATGAAGATGGTGGTTATCCAACGGCAGTAACTGAAGCTTCAGGTAATGATGCTGTTTTTGTGGGACGAATTCGTGAAGATATCTCTCATCCTCGAGGCCTAAACATGTGGGTTGTGTCAGATAATGTACGTAAAGGAGCGGCGTTAAATAGTGTTGAGATAGCTGAATTATTAATAAAAAACCATTTATAAACAATTGTTTTATGCTATATTCTTATGTACATTCGAGTATTTTAGGGGAATCCACTAGTCTATATGGCTGGAGAACTGGGGGAAGTCGTGAAAAAGGTATTTCAAAATAGTTCTGTAATTGCAAAGCAAAATACAGGCGGAAAATTTTTAAAATCAAGCATTCAGAAGGCGCTATTGTCTACACTCTTGCTTTCACCTGCACTTGTTCAGGCGTTAGGACTAGGTGGGATGACGACCAATTCAGCACTGAACGAACCATTTGATGCAAAGATCCAATTACTTAATACTAACTCAGAGGAACTACAAACTCTGACGGTTAACCTTGGTGATTCGGAGCAGTTTAAAAGTGCGGGAATAGAAAGGCCATTTCTCCTGTCTTCTCTTAAGTTTGAAATTATTGAAGGTTCTTCGGGAAGTTACTTGCACATCACTAGTAATGAATCGATTAAAGAACCTTTTCTTAATTTTTTACTGGAAGTGAATTGGGCAAAAGGGCGACTTATTCGTGAATATACTGCGCTATTAGATCCGCCGGTTTTTGATACCAATACACGTGTTGTTGATACAACAGAGCTACCGATAGCTGAGCCTGTTACAGAACCTGTAATTGAGTCAGTTTCAGAGCCTCTAACCATAGTTGAACCAATCACTACCCCGGTTAAACAAGAGCAGGTTGAAAATATACGAATAGAACAACTACCTGATGCAACGCTTGTGAGTGAGGCTGAAGTTAGAACAGGTTCTGTTGTCGAAGCAACTTCTATCACGGGATCGGTTATTCAGGAAGAAGCTGTCGTTTATCAAGAGATCCTTCAGCAAAGCAACCAACAACCCTCGGCTTCTTCTGGAGCGTCAGCTTATACAACCTCTAAAGGCGATACACTTTGGTCTATAGCAAGTAAAAGTCGTCCTAACCGTTCGGTGAATGTTCAACAAATGATGTTGTCGTTACTGAACTCAAACCCACATGCATTCGTTAATAACAACATAAATGCACTTAAAACGGGTCAAGTACTTAAAATCCCAGATCATGATGAAGTGAATCAAATCAGTAAGCGTGAAGCTATTGCATTGGTTAAAGAACATAATGCACTTTGGGATGATTATCGCCAAGGATTAGCTTCAAATGTTGCTGTACGACCTGAAGGTGCAGTTTCATCAACCGGAACAGTGTTAGAAGAGGTTACTGAAGAAGAAGTTCTAGACGAACCTGAAGTTCGTTTAGTGAGTGCAACAAAAGATATTACAGAGATCAGTGCTGCTGGCGACAATGAACAAGCCATCACTCAGACACTCGAAAATGATCTCGCTTTAGCAGCTGAACAATTGGTGAGTGGAGAAAATGAAAACACAGAGTTAAAAGATAAGCTCAAAGAGTCAGAAGAAATTGTTGATTTATTGAAACAACAAGTTGATCTGAAAAATCAGGAGCTAGCTGCTTTACAACTTAAGTTGAGAGAGGCTAACGTCTCTAAAACCGAAGCGGAGTCGCTTGCGGACGAAGAAGCCAAAACAAAACTAGAAGCCGAATCTGCAGAAGAAGCTAAGTTAGCGGAAGAAGCTAAAACAAAACTAGAAGCCGAAGCTAATCTCGAAACAGGTGAAGAAGCTGACGATCAAAGTATAGATGATATTCTCGCTGAGCTTGAAGGAGAAACGGATACCTCTTACCTTGATTACGAACAGGAATTAGCAACGACAGCAACGACTTATGAAGAATATAGTGCGCCAGCGGAGAATCTCTCGGGTAAAGACGTTGAAGCCCAGTATTTCTCTGAGGGAGCAGTAGATACTGATAATCAGAGGGAAGCAGAGGCCGCCGTTGCTATTTCGACGGAAGATGTCGTCGAAGATAAGACAACAGATTCTGAAGCAGATACAGCCACTACGGAAGATGTTGATCTGTTGACTAAGCTAAAAGGCTTACTTCCTGAAGGTATCGTTGATTCAATTCCTGGAGGCATCAAAGCGGTTTTAGCTATTGCCTTAGGTCTACTTGGATTACTTTTAATCGGAGTATTCAAGTTATTCGGTAAAGGGCGTAAAGAAGATGCTGAGACATTAGATTTATTAGACCCTGACGATTTAGCTGCAGATGGGTTAGAAGTAGAAGACTCATTCGCTACGAGGCTAGATGATCTTGATGACAACCTTGAAGAAAATCTAGAGCTAGACGATTCTGTTGAAGAAGCGTTAGAAGCACCAACTGATTTTGAAGAACTAGAAGCCGATGTTGAAGAAGAGTTTAACTTTGAATTTGATGAGGAAGAGCTAGAAGAGGGCTCTGATCTTCTTGATGCAGATGAAGAAGAATTACCGGCTGAAGGCCTGGTTAATCTTGAAGATACGCTTGAGCAAATTAAACCTCTACTAGAACAAACTGAAGAAGATGGGCCAGATGATGATCCATTGGAAGAAGTTAACTTGTCACTTGCATACGAGCAGTTTGATAAGGCTGAAAGATTAGTCAATAAAGCTATCGAAGATAATCCTGAAGAAGATGGTTATAAACTACGTCTTCTTGAGGTTCATTACGCTGCTAATAATAAAAATGCCTATGAAAAAGCGGCGAAATCTTTACAGGAAGTTACTGATGGCGAAGGCCACTTGTGGGAGAGCGCAGTTGCAATGTGGTCAGAGATGTCTCCGGAAAGAGACCTGTTTGAATCACAGAATGCTGCAGAGGCTACTGAAACGACTATTTCTGAAGATTTTTTATCAGACGAATTAGCTGCGACCGAGCCTGAAGCTGAAGATGTATTTGATATTAGTGGTGGTGCTGGGATCGTAGCAGGTCTATCAACTGTTGGCGCAGGTGCTGCATTATTAAGTAGCGATGATGAAGATGAGTTCATTAATATTGCTGATGAGACTATATCTCTGGAAGATACGACCCTGATTGATATCTCTTCGGGAGACGAAACTAACGCAGCAGAAGTCGCAGATGATTTTATTAATATAGCTGAAACTGGTGAAGTGTCTGAAGATTTCTTAAATATAGCAGAAGACGTTGAATTGGATTCAGAAGCTGCTAAAACAGTAACATCAACATCTCAAGCGGGAGATACTGAAGAGTTTGAGCTTTCGTTAGATAGCTCTACAGATATAAAAATTGACGAAGGTTTAGATTTTAATATTGGTGATTCGGATGATATTACGAGTGCGGTGACAGAAGCAGAGGACGATACGTTCTCAATTGATATGTTAGATATTACAGCCGTTGGATCAACTTCACTTCCTGAGTCAGAGGCAAGTGGTGAAGCAGAAGATTTCTTAGAGCTAACCAATGAGTTCAAAACAGTCGATGAAAATATTGTTGCAAGTAAAACTGCAGAGCCAAGTGCAGAAATTCTAGAGTTCACAACAGATGATTTGAGTGAGAACTCACTCGAAGTTGATGATTTAGAAAGCTTGTTAGATGCTGATACTTTTGAGAACTCTAGTGATGATTTAGAATCATTGGCAAAATCTCTTGAAGATACAATTTCTGGTCTTGATACAGGTGGTCTTGATGACCTCACTTTTGAATTTGATACAGATGGCACATTAGAGAAAACACTGACGAGTACTTTAGGCGTATCTGATTTAGACTTAGAGAATGAGGGTGATGAAATTGATACTAAGTTAAATCTTGCTAAGGCATATATAGAGCTTGGTGATTCTGATGGTGCAAAAGATATTCTTCATGAAGTTAGTGCTGATGGTAATGATAATCAGAGGAAAGATGCTCAAGAACTGTTACAACAAATTTCATAAGTCATCATAACTTCTCTCTAAGCTCATAATCAAAAGGGCTTGGAGAGAAGTGTTACACCCAAAGTAATTTCCTAGTATTCAATTCGATAAAATCTACTCTTAATATAACTAGAACAGTAATCAGATACTAAAAGTGAGAAGTTTATAGTGACTGAGAATAAAGAAAATTGAATCACGCAATCACCCGTATTGTCAGTTTTCTTGTTCTTGCGATGTTCCTCGCTCTCGGAAAACCTCTTATAGTAATAGTATGTAGTGTTTTAACCTTACTTCTTTATTGGACTAATCCACCTGAAGACTTCAGAAAAATTGCTCGATCTCTTTATCAAATGAAATGGTTTTTTCTATCAATTATAGCGGTCTTTGTTTTGATCGATACTTCAGATATTAGCCTCGGATCTAAATTATCTGCTGGCCTTAAACGAATTTTAATTTTAGCTTTAATGCTGCTGCTTATAAACTGGATCATGAGTAAAACACCACGTGATCAAATGATATCTGCAATCATATTTTTACTAAGACCACTTAAATATCTGGGATTTTCGGTTGAATCTCTAGCTATTCGCATTGAGCTAATCTTTCAAAATATAGAGACAGTTAAGGTCTACTTATTAGAAAAGAAAGCGACAATAAAACAAGGTAAAATAAGGATTAGTGAGATAGGTTATAGTGTTTCCGGTTTGTATTTTGATCTTATAAAAAAGATAGATGAGAAATCACTGGATGGGATTAGTGTTGATCTTAAAAGTCAGGCTTCACTAGGTCAGTGGTTATTTCCTGTGATGCTTTTTATAATACTTTATTTAATACAAACAATATTGTGAAACTAGCATTTGGAATTGAATACGATGGTAGCAACTATCATGGCTGGCAAAGTCAGGATGATGTTGCAACCGTTCAAGGTGTTTTAGAGAAAGCTATATCCCAAATTGCTGATCAGCCGGTTCGCGTGTATTGCGCAGGTAGAACAGATACAGGCGTCCATGGGCTTGGCCAAGTTGTCCACATTGAGACAGATGTTATAAGAAAAGATAGCGCCTGGTTATTTGGCGTTAATGCTAACCTGCCTAATGATATTAGTGTTAAATGGATCAAACAGGTTCAGGAAGATTTTCATGCTCGGTTTTCTGCTACACGACGAGTGTATCAATACTATATTTTAAATCGTCAGGCACGTTCTGCTTTTTTGAGTAAAAAAGTGGTATGGGAACGTAGACCTCTATCGTTAGAAAAAATGAAGCAAGCGGCTTCATTCTTAATTGGCACACATGATTTTTCGGCCTATCGATCACAAGCTTGTCAGGCACACTCACCGATTAGAACTATTTATCGCTTAGAGCTCAGGAAACAGGGTCCGATTATTACACTGGAAATAGAAGCAAATGCTTTTCTTCACCACATGGTTAGAAATATATCTGGTGTCCTGATGGAAGTTGGTATGGAGAGAGCTAAGCCTGAATGGGCTCGTGACGTTTTAGAATGTAGAGATCGTCGCTTAGGAGGAGTGACGGCACCACCGGATGGTTTGTATCTGGTTAAAGTTTTTTACCCCGAAATTTTTGATCTACCTAGAACAGAGTCGATCTGCCCTGTACAAGTATTACCTGATCTCTAACTTCAATGCATTACAGGTAACTTCATATTGTTTTTTGAGCTGTTTAAACTGGATATCAACAGAACTGAGCTGGTTATCTTTTCCACAAAGTTCCATCGCTTTACACATGTCTGCTAGCCTGTCTGCCCCGAGGTTGGCACTGCTTGATTTAAGGCTGTGAGCACTACTTCGTAGAGATTTACCATCTTTGTCGCTAACTGATTGTTCTATTTCTTGCATTATTTTATTTGAATTATCGAGATAAAGGCCAACGATTTTGCCTAGAATATCTGGAGAGCCTTCTCGTTGTAGTGAACGTATATTATCAATAGTGTTTCTATTTAATAGCTCAGAAATATCGGTTTCTGTTTCATCAAGCTGTACTGTATCTGTCCCTTTCGTTACATTAACCTCATTAGCCTCAGGTTCGAATGAGCCAACTGTGGAAGAGAGAGATTCCTTTCGGGGAGTTGAAATCTTATTAGGCAACCATTTTTGCAAAGTAACGGCTAATTGTTTCTGGCTGAAAGGCTTTGTTAGATAATCATCCATCCCTGATGCTATGCATTTATCCTGATCACCTTCCATAGAGTTTGCTGTAATAGCGACGATGGGTATAGATACTTCAGGCTCAATGATGGCACGAATTCTTTTTGTTGCTTCATATCCATCCATAATGGGCATCTGACAATCCATCAAAATTAGATCAAATGGCTTGTCTGTTTGAGTCTCGATAAGATCAATAGCTTCCTCACCATTTCTAGCTATGCTATAGGTACAGCCATGCTTAGTGAGTAACATTTTGACTAGCTCTTGATTAACTGGATTGTCTTCTGCGATCAAAACATGCGCATTGAAGCTTTCGACCCTAGTAGTTTTGCTGGACTCCAACTCTTTTTTTCTATTGGGAATGCTTACCGTGGCGATCAAGGCATTGTATAAATCTGATTGTCTGACGGGTTTAGTTAGGTATGATTTAACCCCAGCCGTAGTCCACACCATAGTATCTTCAAGATCACGAATAGAGTTCATTAGAATTAAGGGTATGTCTGCAAGTGCTTTATTTTTCTTAACGGTGACTGATAAATTGATACCACTAAACTCTTGCATGTCATGATCTAACATGGCGATAGAAAAAGGTTTTCCTTCTTGCTTGGCTTTTTCCAATAATATCAAAGCTGCAGAAAAATCTTCTACCATGTTTGGTTCAATATTCCACTCTTTTAATTGATGGGCAATATTTTTACTACTCGATTCGTTGTCATCTACGATTAAAACTTTCAAGCCTTTTAAGGGTTCTTCTTTCGATGATGTTTGTGTTTGAAGACTTTGTTCTGAATCTTTTTCAAAACTGATTGCTAACCAGAAAGTCGCTCCTTCACCACGTTTGCTTTTGACGCCAATTTCACCACCCATCAGGTCAGCAAGGTGTCTGCATATCGTTAATCCAAGCCCAGTACCTTGAGCAGCTTGCTCTGGTGTTTGTAATGATTGTGAGAACGAACCAAAAATAGCTTCCTGATCTTCTTTGGATATACCTATACCTGTATCTCTAACCTCAATTATTACAGTAGGTTTACCTTTCAATTCTTCGAACTTAACTTCTATCACCACCTCACCAACATCCGTAAATTTGATCGCGTTGTTTAGTAGATTACTTAGTATTTGAGTGAGTCTTTGTCGATCACAAATAAACAAAGAGTGATCATTCGCAGGATAGATGCATGTTAGTTCTAATCCTTTGTTACAAGCACGTTCAGAAAAGGTGCTCGCTACTTCTTCTACAATTAGACGTAGGTCATTAGGTGAATTTTTGAGCTCTAATTTGTTCGCTTCGATCTTAGATAGATCAAGAATATCGTTAATTAAATTGAGTAGATTTTTGCCTGATTGATGAATGATTTCAGTCAGGTGTGACTGTTTATTATTTAAAGAGGTTTCTTGTAATAACTCAGCCATACCTAGCACCCCATTCAAAGGTGTTCTGATCTCATGACTCATATTGGCTAGAAACTCTGACTTTGTGGCAACTTGCAGTAAAGCCTCTTCATAGGATTTGTTTAGGGTTTCTAGTGTTCTTTCTTGTTTGATGGCAAGACCTAGAATATTGCTGAGTTCTTTTTTGGCTTGTAGTTCTCGCTCCACTTCATCATGGATAATACGTTGCACACCGATGTAGCCTGATATTTCTCCGGATAATTCCTCAATGGGATCCACTGTTGTGCGAACCCAGGTCAACTTAGGTTTTCCTCTTTCTCTTGCTTTTAAAGTAGATGAAACTTGGTGTCTCATACTCCAAGAAGTTCCTTTGTTGAGGGACTCCAATAGTTTTAAAGCAATGTTTTTTGAATGAGGAATTTCACTAATTGATCTGCCGAGGATTTCATCTTCAGACCAACCGCTTATAGCAAGAAAGTTTTGGTTGGCATATTCAACTCTACCTTTAATATCAGTAACGAAGATGCCTTCACTGCTTGCTTCAACAGCAGAAAATACCTTGATTACCTGATTCGCGAGAGAGTTCGATATTGAGTTGTCGGCATTATTATCCATAGTGTCGTGTTTTGTGTTACAGCCTGTTTACATGCACTACTTATCGGAATTTGTACCTGAAACTTTAGAAGTGTGTGGAGGCCGGAGGAGCTAAGGTTTTCGTTGTGAACGGCGATTACGCCAGCGACGAACCAGATGGAAGCGCCATAGAATTCGAACTAAAAGATTACCTATGGCTGAAACGAAGACACCCAGTATAAAGCATCCGGTAAGCAACGGTTTCCAGATATGTACCATTGTTTCTGATAGCCACTGATAGGATAGTTCGAAATGCGTTATCTCTGCTGGAATATCTAAGACTGTAGCGCCTACGTTATAAGCGAGTAAGAACATTGGCCCCATCGTGATAGGGTTCGTCAAAAATACAGAAGTGACGGCCAAGGGGAGGTTTATACGGGCAAATATCGCCACAAGAGCGGCTAAGATAACTTGGCCAGGGATTGGGATATAAGAAATAAACAGTCCAACAGCCACTGCGTTTGCAGCAGAGCGTCGATTCAGATGCCAGAGGTTAGGTTCGTGAAACCAGTCCCCTAAATGTTTAAAGTACTGATGGTCATCAAAATGCTGACGCTGCGGTATATATTGTTTATAAAACTTTCTGGGATCCATTGAACAGGAAACGCTAACAATTGATTCAAGTGTATAAAGTATAACTCAGCACAACTAAAATAACCTTGATGAAAACACGGGTTTTTGCATTTGTTATCGGTATTTTACTTTTCTACCAGCTTCCGCTGATGCCGGAAAAAAGTTGGTGTCTAGCATTGCTCCCTTTCTGTATTCTGTTTCTTTTCAATAAACACTCACGTTTATTCATAGCGTTTATCTGTGGGTTCATTTGGGCATTTTTTCGCGCCGATCTAGTATTAATTAACCAGTTGCCTCATGAGTTAGAAGGGCAAACACTCGTTGTAACTGGGAGTGTTGTTGATCTTCCTCGTCGATATTCAAACAAGCAACAGTTCACTTTTAAAATAAAGTCTATTGAGGCTATTGATCAAAAGCTAATACGGCCTTATTTAGTTAAGTTGAGTTGGTACGAGAAGGGTTCTCAGCTTAATCCTCCGATCGTGTCAGCAGGGGAGACATGGCAGTTTACCATCCGTTTAAAGCGCCCTAATGGTTTTATGAACCCAGGAGGGAGAGATTATGAAGCTAGTTTGTTTCAACAAGGGATCAATGCAACGGGTTATATAAAGCAAGCACATAAGTTAGATATGGTAACGGTTAGTATCTTACAAAACATCCATCGTTGGCGTGCAAATATTTATGATGATCTAAGATCTTCTGTAGGCCATGTTAACGGCATCATTCCAGCGATGGGGCTGGGTATCAAAGATGATATAAATCAAACAGACTGGCGTATATTACGTAAAACAGGAACCATTCATTTAACCGCCATTTCAGGCCTACATATCAGTTTCATTGCTGCATTAGCTTTTTTCATCGGACGTTGGTTTTGGTCATTGCCTGTAATTACGTTGCATTGGTTACCAGCCGTAAAAGCTGGGGCGATTTTTGCTATCCTCGGCGCATTTGTCTATGCGGGTTTAGCGGGTTTTTCGATACCGACTCAGCGCGCACTGATCATGGTGACCGTTATCATGCTGTGTCTTTTATCGCATAGAGAAATGTCACGTTTTGATATTTTCTCTATCGCACTCTTTAGCGTTTTGCTGTTCTCGCCAGCATCGGTGATTGCACCTGGATTTTGGTTATCATTTTCCGCAGTGGCCATTATTTTTTATACTGTCTCAGGCCGAACTAAAGCACCTAAACTCTGGCGAACTTCGTTAAAGGTCCATTTCATTCTTGCAATAGGTCTATCACCGATCCTATTGATATTCTTCGGTCAAAACCCGTTGCTAGGGCCCGTTGCAAATATCATCGCAGTACCATTCTTTACACTGTTGATCACACCCATGATCTTATTAGGAATAGCCTTTTTAAGTATCTTTAAACCTTTAGGAATACTGTTACTTAGTAGCTCTGACTACCTCATTGAGTTGTTTTGGCCAATATTAGAAAAAATTGCAGCATTACCTTTCAGTAGTTTGAGTGGAAATATTTCTTCAGCAATTGCATGTCTGTTAAGTCTTTTTGCGGTAGCTCTCTTCTTAATGCCGAAAGGGCTTCCTGGTCGTTGGCTTGGGCTTCTTTTCATAATTCCTGCCGTTCTAATTCGAACAGAGCCGCCAGCACATGGTGATTATTCACTGACATTACTGGATGTAGGACAGGGCTTATCGACGGTCATCAGAACAAAAAATCATGTTCTAGTTTATGATACAGGGGCTAAATTCAATGACAATTTCGATCTTGGAAAGATGGTGTTACTCCCTTATTTGCATGCGAGTGACATCGATAACCTAGACACCGTAATTGTTAGCCATGGCGACAATGATCATGCAGGTGGTTACTCATCCTTAGCCAAGGAACTGTTTATTAAGCAAACCTTGAGTTCTGTTCCTGAACAGTTTGCTGATTTTAATATTGAACATTGCCTTGCAGGGCAACAATGGAATTGGGATGGTGTTAGTTTCGAAGTCCTACACCCAGAAGCCAACACATCAGAACTTAGCCAGAATAATCGTTCTTGTGTGCTCAAAGTAGATAATGGATATGGCTCTGTTTTGCTCACAGGCGATATTGAAGCAAAGATAGAGTCTAGATTAATAGCAGAGCATAAAGATCAACTCGATATTGATATATTGATTGCTCCACATCATGGAAGCAAAACTTCTTCGACACTCGCATTTATCTCAGCGACATCACCTGAATACGTCTTAATCTCGGCAGGGTATCGAAATCGCTTTCACCATCCGGCCAAGAAGATCGAAAAACGCTATCAAACTGCGGGTCTCAAACTATTAGAGACAAGCAAAGAAGGTGCTATTAGCTTTATGATCGATAAAACAATTTCAAGCCCTGAGCTTTATCGTCAAAATCATAGTCATTTCTGGAACCGTAATCATGTAGAATAGTCTTTTCGGAACGAGTTGACTCTGATATGGTCTGCTCCCAAATAGAAGTGAGAGCGAGGGGAAGTACAAGTGTTTGATTTCGTAAAAGCGGGTGGTTTTTTGATGCTGCCAATTTTGATCTGTTCGGTTGTTGCACTAGCCATCATCGTTGAGCGTTTTTTGGCCTTGCGCCGAAAGCGAATTATTCCAGACAACCTAGTTGCGCAAGTATGGCAATGGACTAAGGCTGGAACTATTGATCCAAAACGTATTCATAGTTTGAGAACCGGTTCACCACTTGGTCGAATATTGTCTGCTGGTTTGGTCAATCAAAAACATGACCGTGAAGTCATGAAAGAAAGTATCGAGGAAGTCGGTCGTCATGTTGTTCATGATCTTGAAAAGTATCTAAATACACTTGGAACCATTGCAGCGATCACACCATTACTTGGTTTGCTTGGTACCGTTTTTGGGATGATCGAGGTTTTTTCTGCTATCACTAGTCGAGGTGTCGGTGATGCGACAGTGCTTGCCGGCGGTATTTCGAAAGCATTAATCACGACAGCTGCCGGTCTTTCCATTGCTATTCCTTCTCTGATTTTTTATCGTTATTTCAAGGGTAAAATAGATGAACTCGTGGTCGGCATGGAGCAAGAAGCGCTTAAGCTGATTGAGGTAATGCATGGTGAGCGAGAGAATGAGGCTAAGAAAGAAGTGGCTCCAGATCCAGATAAAGCTGAGCCTAGTACTGATGAGCCAACAGAAGAACTTGAAAAACCAAAAACGGTGAAAAAAACAAGTAAAAGAAAAGTTTCTACAAAAAATGTAAGACCTAAAACTACCAAGAAAGATAAGGAGTTGGACTGATGAACCTTCGACCTCGTAAAGAAGACGAAGTCGATCTCAATTTAACACCACTGATTGACGTTGTTTTCCTGCTACTGATCTTTTTTATGGTTTCGACAACCTTCGTTAAAGAGTCTGAAATAAAACTGGATTTGCCTGAAGCGAGCACTTCTATCGCACCGGATGAAGAGGATGCTATTAAAATTTCGATAGATGCTCGAGGTCGATATTTCATCAATGAGATCCCATTGGTCAACAGTCAAGCTGAGACAATAGAAAAAGCGATCAAAGAGGCGGCCGGTAACAATAAAAAACCACTTATTGTTGTCAATGCGGATAAACAAACAACACACCAAGCTGTTGTATCAGTACTCGATGCCGCAAGACGTTTAAACTTTTTACGAATCACCTTTGCAACTGAACGCAAGAAAGAACAGTAGTTGTCTTAGTTTTAAAGCATGAATCAGAAAAAAGATGGATGGCTGAAAATTTGGTATGAAACACCTCATCATCCATTAAGTTTATTATTGTTACCGCTGAGCTGGTTGTTTAGGGGAGTCGCAAGATTACGCCGACAAGCGTATTCAAACGGCCTATTGCGTAGCCATAAGCTTGTTGTTCCGGTAATTATTGTTGGTAATATTTCAGTCGGTGGAACAGGAAAGACTCCGCTCGTGATCTGGTTAGCTAAATTTTTGCAAGATCAGGGATTTAAGCCAGGGATTATTAGCCGAGGCTATGGAGGCCAAAGCCAAGAGTGGCCACAGCAAGTGCATGCTGATAGTGATGTCATGCAAGTTGGCGATGAGCCAGTTGTTATAGTAAGACAAACAGGCGTCCCCTTATATGTCTCTCCCGATCGATTTGAGGCTGGCAGTCGTCTACTGGCTGAGCAGGATTGCGATATCTTGATCAGTGACGATGGCTTACAACACTATTCTTTGCAACGTGATTTTGAGATCTGTGTGATTGACAGTCAGCGCCGTCATGGCAATGGCAGATGCTTACCTGCAGGCCCGCTCCGTGAGCCAACTTGTCGATTAAATTCAGTTGATGCCATTGTCTGTAATGGTGGAGAGTTTGAAGGTGAATTCTCTATGTACTTTCATGCCGTTAATATTTTACAAGTGTCAGGCAATGAAAGCCGTTCTATTAATGATTTTCAAAATGAAACCGTCCATGCTATTGCTGGAATAGGTAATCCTGATCGTTTTTTTGAGAGTTTACGCATGCAGGGTTTGAAGCTTATTGAGCATGCATTTCCTGATCACTATGTATATCAAGCAGCCGATCTAACTTTTAATGATAATAAACCTGTCATCATGACAGAGAAAGATGCGGTAAAATGTTTGACGTTCTCAAACCTAAATCTTTGGTACGTGTCGATCGAGGCACAATTGCCGAAAATATTTGAACAGCGTTTACAACATATGTTGAAAGACCATAACTAGTTACGTTTCGCACAGTAACGTAAGATTTGAAGGAGATAATATGGATAAAAAATTACTAGAAATACTTGTCTGCCCTGTTACAAAAGGACCACTTATTTATGATAAACCAAATGCTGAATTGATCTCCTTATCTGCAAAGTTGGCTTATCCTATCCGTGATGAAATTCCTGTTATGTTGGAAGACCAAGCTAGGACTTTAAGCAGTGAAGAAGCAGAGGCGTTGAGAAAGTAAGGATGTCTTACACAATAATCATTCCTTCGCGATATAGTTCGACACGTTTACCCGGCAAGCCTTTGATCGACATAAATGGTAAACCATTGATCCAACATGTCTATGAACGCGCTATCAAAAGTTCGGCAAGAGAGGTTATTGTTGCAACTGATGATGTCCGGATTGAGAAAGTTGCTGTAGGTTTTGGTGCAAAGGTGTGTATGACACGGAAGGATCACCCATCTGGAACTGATCGGCTGTCAGAAGTGGTCGAACAGTTACAGCTTAAAGATGATGAGATTGTCGTTAATTTACAAGGTGATGAACCGATGATGCCCGCGAGCTTGCTTGATCAGGTTGCGGATACATTAAAGGGTTCACCGGATTCTGCGATGTCTACTCTATGTGAAACGATAACGTCTGCAGATGACATTTTTGATCCAAATGTAGTTAAGGTTGTTGTCGATCATCTTAAACACGCTCTTTATTTTAGTCGTGCTCCAATCCCATGGGTTCGTGACAGTTATGGTCAGGCAGAAGGCAAAAATATAACGCTTATTGATAATTGTTTTCGCCACATTGGACTCTATGCCTATCGCACAAAATTTCTAAAAAAATATCCCCAGCTTGAAGCTTGTCAGATCGAACAACAGGAGAGCCTAGAACAGCTAAGAGTGGTGTATCACGGTTATCGTATCAAGGTTGAAGTGGCAAAGGAGTTTGCAGGTATCGGCATTGACACACAAGCAGACCTAGAGAAAGCCAAGCAACTCCTTTAAGAGTCGAATAGGTTAAAGCTGGGTTTGGAATACATCTTTTTTACTATACTTTTCAAGTAAATCAACAATAGCTCATTTTAAGTCTACATTAGACAATCTAGGGTGCAGAAATTTTGATAAAAAATCTTAAATTTAACTCTCTGTTCAGCTTCGTGTTAACTACTGCAAACACAAGCATCGAATACCCACTACCGCATTGAACAGGCCTATAATGTGCACATAATAAATTGTATGTTAATGCATATAGAATTATTCAAAGAGGTTTATTAATAATGCTCATCAATTCTGTAGATAGAAAAGATTTAACCATGCGCTTTCGCCGAGCACCGCAAGGCATCGTGGCACGCTTTTTTGACTGGGCTGGCGTTATAACTCTATCTGTTTCAGTCTTATCACTAATAGTATATTGGGTCTCTGGGACAATGACGATAGAAGGAACCAGCCTAAGAGTCTGTCTTACGTGTTTAAACTTATCTATTATCTTTTTTGTCGCTGCTCGTGTTGTTGAACTCGCTGATCGAGTCTTGCAAATGTCGAGTAGAGACCATCAATAAACTCTACTATTATTGAATTCGGATAGTAAGAGAGTAAAACTAAGAGCATAATTTGCAACACATATTACAAAATAAATCTAAAAAAAGAATTTTAACGGTCTGCACAGGAAATATTTGTCGTTCACCAACCGCAGAATCAGTTTTACGTAGAAAGTTTGAAGAGGCTGGAGTAGGTGAGTTATTCGAAATTGACTCAGCTGGAACTCAAGCAGTTTCTTTTGCCGGAGCTTCATCCAATGTTGATGCTGTTAATGCAGCTGCTCGTCGAGAATACAGTTTAGCCGGTATAAAAGCACGGCAGTTTGAGTTACAAGATTTTCATGATTTTGATTTTATCCTCGCTATGGATAAGGAAAACTATCAGAGAATTGAATACCTTCGTCCAGAAAGAGCTCGTGCCGAATTACGTTTATATATGAGTTTTATCCCAGCACTGTCTACCACAGATGTCCCCGATCCTTACCGACGCAAAACAGCAGCTTTCGAAAAAGCATTAGATCTTATCGAGATGGGTGGTGGGGCAATTATTGAAGCTTTAAAAAATCCATTAAGACGAGTGAGTATTCGTTAAAATTCTGAAGAAACAGGATTTTTAAGATGGATGCTACATCATCAAGCCTGACGCCGCATCAGGCCGATTTAAATATAGGTTTGAAGGTGTATTATTGAATTAACGGGCTCGATACGTGATGCGACCCTTACTTAGATCGTAAGGTGTTAGCTCTACAGTGACGGCGTCACCAGTAAGGATACGAATGTAATGCTTACGCATTTTTCCTGAAATATGTGCCGTGACGACATGTCCATTTTCCAGTTCTACCTTAAATGTTGTATTCGGAAGTGTCTCTATAACAGTTCCTTCCATTTGAATATTTTCTTCTTTAGCCATAGCCTTCTAGTTTTTACTTACTTCAAAAACGGCAATTCTGCACTAATTCTTTGTTTTGAGCAAAGTATTTATCACTTTTTGATAGCGTTTTGCCATCTGCCACGAATGAAATGTTCTTGCGGTTGATAATCTAGTTTATAACTCATCTTTTGACATTCTTTGATCCAGTAGCCGAGATATAAATACTCAATGCCTTTTTGTTTCGCAAAATCAATCTCATACAGCACAGCAAAGCGTCCTAAACTACGCTGCGATAAATGAGGGGCAAAAAAGGTATAGACAGCCGAGAAGGCATTTTCTAACGCGTCGAGCACGGCTACAGCAACAAGGTTTTGATCAAGACGGAATTCAATAAAATAGGTATCTGACCATTCGCAGGTTAGGAACTGCATATAACTCTCAGGCGTAGGGTTATCCATGCCCCCATCCTCATGGCGGGTTGCTATATAACGTTGATAAAGATCGAAGTGCTCCTGCTCGAACTTGGCAGGATGGATCTGAATATCGAGATCTTGATTTCGTTTCCAGGTTCTGCGTTGGTTTCGGTTTAATTGAAAGTCAGCTACTCGAAGACGGGTTGAAATACAAGCCTGGCAGGCTTGGCAGTTTGGCCGATAGATGTATTCACCGCTACGTCGAAAACCCTGTAAAGCAAGTATACTGTGAACATTTTTATCTTTGGTTAAGTTGGGATCAGCAAATACCGTTGTCGATTGTTGATCGGGAAGATAGTTACACGTCGTTTCAGGTGTCGCGAAGAGATCAATCGAAAGCGGTAAATTGTTCATTGCACGTTCCAAGATTGAACGGAAGGGAGTTGCTCGCAATAGTCCCCTATATATAGCTTAAACTCTTCTCTACTAAATTGTTCGGCTCCCATAGATGCTAAATGTGCGCTCTCAACCTGACAATCTATTAGTTTAAAACCCCATAACTTTAGGTGTTTACTTAATTCAACCAGACAGATCTTTGAGGCATTGGGGACAAGGCTGAACATGGACTCTCCAAAGAATACCTTACCAATAGAGACCCCGTATAATCCGCCGACGAGCTTGTCCTCTTGCCAGCACTCTATGGAATGGGCATGACCTTCTTTATGAAGTTCGAGATAGGCAGCGATCATCTCTGTTGTCAGCCAAGTACCATTTTCATCAGGACGAGGTGCGGCACACTGATGAATGACCTTTTCAAAGGCTTGATCAAAGCTAATGTTAAAAGCCTTCTTGTTCATATGTTTTCTAAGACTTCGAGAAATATGGACTTTTTCTGGTAATAAAACGGTACGAGGGTTGGGCGACCACCAAAGAATAGGTTGACTGTCATCATACCAAGGAAATATTCCATTTCTATAAGCTTCTAATAAGCGCGGTACGCTGAGATCTCCTGCTACTGCAAGTAATCCATCAGGTTCGGTCAGTGCATCGGTAATAGGTGGAAAGTCCATCGCATGGCGGTTGGCCGTAATCCAAAAAAGCTTTGTTTCTTTCATAGGTAAATGATCGTAGCATAACCCTTATGAAACGTAGACAATTTATCGACTATTCTACAAAAGCGGCAGTCGTCGCGGGTGTTGCTTTTAGCCCGTTAAGGTCACTATCAGCTCAGGCAACTAAAACAGGTTTAGTATTTGATGACAGTTTTAAGCATCATCATATTGATCCCAACCATCCTGAATCACCTGAACGCTATTTCGCACTAAAGAAACAATTTGTAGAAAGTGATTTGTTTGCAAAAACAACACAAATACAGCCATTACGAAATATAGAAGCATGGTTAAAGCTGGTTCATAGCGATGAGCATATAAATGCGATTAAAAAAGATAGAACTACTCACGACAATGTCTGTTTAGCGACAGGTGGTGCTCTAGCTGCGGTAGATCAGGTTTGTAGTGGCCAACTTAGTAATGCTTTCTGTGCTAGTCGTCCTCCTGGTCACCACGCCCTAAACACGGGAAAAGAAGAGGGTTTTTGTTACTACAACCACATCGCAGTAGCCGCGCGTTATGCACAGCAGAAATATCAACTGAAAAAAATTCTGATCGTTGATTGGGATTATCACCATGGTAATGGAACCGAAGCTACGTTCTATCGAGACCCTAACGTACTCTTTTTTTCTACTCATGATCAATTTTCTTATCCAGGTACCGGCGATCCGACAAAAAAAGGTGCAGGCGCTGGTCTCGGCTTCAATATGAATGTTCATCTCGATTGTGGGGCAGGTGATACAGAGATCCTTCATGCTTTTGAGACCTTATTGTTACCCGCTGCGGAAAAGTTCAAACCGGACTTAATTTTAGTCTCGTCAGGTTTTGATAGTCGCGAGGACGATCTATTGGGTTGTCATAATGTCACTGATGTAGGTTTTGCTAAATTGACGAAAATGATCAAAACGTTAGCGGAGCAGCACTGTGATGGTCGTTTAGTCTCTATTCTGGAAGGTGGTTATAACATCCAAGGTAATGCTCAAGCAGCAGCAGCTCACGTTGAAGCCTTGCTTGAGTAAAGCTTCTATAAATGGTCGATGATAAATTTGTAGGGCACTTTTTAGTAAATAATGACTCTAAGGAGTTCAATTTTATTATATGAGCTTGTTTAGAAATGAATAAAACCTTATTTAGACATTGGCAGGAAAATCGACGTTTCGTATTGTTTCTATTTCTTATGGTTGTTTTTCGTAGTTCACTTGCTGATTGGAATACGGTTCCGACAGGTTCCATGAAGCCAACAATATTAGAAGGCGATCGGATTTGGGTAGACAAGCTTGCCTATGACGTTCGCTTACCCTTGAGCTCCATCTCAGTTAAACATATTGCTGATCCGCAACGTGGCGATATTGTTATCTTTCGATCAAAATTTGCTGATAAGAGGTTAGTGAAAAGAGTTCTTGGCCTTCCTGGAGAGACAATCTCAATGCAGAGTAATGTCCTGAGCATTAATGGCAATGAACTAACGTATCTACTCGAAGAAGAAACGGCCGAGTTGAGCACAGCACGTGAACAGTATACTAACCTTAATCATCTCATTCGGATTGATCATAGAAGAAATAGTCAACTGGCTAATATTGAACCTATCGTCGTTCCAGCAGGACACTATTTAGTATTAGGTGATAATCGAAATAACAGTGCCGATTCTCGCGTTATAGGCTTCGTGCCACGTCATGAAATAATTGGAAAAACGACAAAAGTCGTTATGTCTTTGGATTATGATAATGACTACCTACCTAGGAAAGGGCGATTTCTGAAGAAATTATAACCCCATCAAATAAATAGCATCGAATTTAGGCCATAGTCAGCTATGTTTTTAGGTGCATTTATGGGAACATACGCGCTTTTTTATGATAACAATAAAGCATGTCAGATAATCGCGAACGTTTACACAAAGTCCTTGCCAGAGCTGGACTTGGCTCCCGTCGACAGATGGAAGTGTGGATCAAGGAAGGACGAGTCAGCATCAACGGCAAAATAGCGACGGTCGGAGAGTCTGTTAACGATAGAGATAAGGTTCGAGTTGATGGCCGTCTCGTTTCAAAAGAACGCTTATTTTTGAAGAAAATTCGTTTAATTGGTTATCACAAGCCGGTTGGTGAAATTTGTACTCGCGATGATCCTGAAGGACGACGGACCGTTTTTGAAAACCTGCCGAAGCTTAGATCGGGTCGCTGGGTAGCCGTTGGTAGACTTGATCTAAATACTTCAGGTTTGATTTTGTTTACTACCGATGGAGAGCTAGCGAATCAATTGATGCATCCTTCTCGAGAAATTGAGCGTGAATATGCCGTTCGAGTCATGGGAGACGTTGATGAGGCAATGTTACAGCGTTTAAAAAGTGGTGTTGAACTTGAAGATGGTATGGCAAATTTTTACCGTATTGAAAAAGCCGGTGAAGGCGATGGCAGAAATCACTGGTACCACGTTATTTTGCGCGAAGGTCGTAATCGAGAAGTGAGGCGTTTATGGGAGTCTCAAGATGTACAGGTGAGTCGATTGACCCGTGTTCGTTATGGCACAATCATTATGCCACGTAGCATACGTTTAGGAAAAATCTGGGATATTGATCCAGCAGAAGCACAAACTTTAGCGGATCTTGCAGGTATTAAAAATTTCAGGCCGGAAGCAATGGATATCCCTAGAGCGAGAACCAGAGCTCGAGCTAGCGCAAAGTCTTCAGCAAACAAATCAGTATGGAACAAACATCGACGCAAGTAAAAAGTCGCAACGCTTTCTCAGTTCATATAACCCAGGGCGAGAAAAAGAACAAAGGAAGAGTAACTAAAAATGACAGAAGAGTTTATCTATATTGATGAGTACTCATTACTTGCCGAATATTGTGAGCAGTTGAAAGGTGCGGCTTGGTTAGCAGTGGATACCGAGTTTGAACGAGAAAAAACCTATTATCCTGAACTCGCGTTAGTACAGATAACTGATGGCAAAAATGCCGCTGTGATTGATCCTCTAGCAATAAATGATCTGACCCCCTTGATGGATCTTCTTTATGATCCAAGCAGCATTAAGATCTTTCATTCTGCTCGGCAAGATCTAGAAATATTTTTCAACCTGAAAGGCTCTATTCCATCCCCACTGTTTGACACTCAATTAGCTGCACCGTTATTAGGCTTTACTGATCAGATAGGCTATGCGAACTTAGTCAATGGTATGATCGGCGTGGAGCTGAGCAAAGCGCATACACGTACAGACTGGAAACGGCGTCCATTGAATGAAGGGCAATTACAATACGCTATAGATGACGTGATCTACCTAGCTCAAATCTATGAAAAAATGATTCAACAACTGACTGAGCTCAATCGGTTAGATTGGCTTGAGAATGATTTTAAAGCGATGACCGACCCTGAAGTGTATGAGCCAGATTCTAATCAGGTTTGGCGTCGCATCCGTAGTGGAAACCGTTTGAAAGGTAAAAAGCTAGCCGTCCTACAAGGGCTTGCAAAATGGCGGGAAGAAACTGCTAGAAAGGAAAATCGTCCTAGGACTTGGTTGCTGCGCGATGATGCGATCATCGATCTTGCTCACCAATTACCTGAAAACAAAGGCGCTATTTTTGCGATCAAGGGTGTTCATGAACGTGTTGCACGTAAACATGGGAGTGAGCTTATAGGCGTTATTGCTGATTCGCAAAATAACGAGCCACAACAAGCGGTAGAGAAAACTAAAAAGAAACCACTCAAACCGAATCAAGAGGCAATGGTTGATGCAATGATGGCCATCGTTCGTTTGCGTGCGGAAGAAAACAATTTAAGCTCAACGCTACTGGCACCACGCAAAGAAGTTGAGCTGCTGCTGCAAAATGGAGAGTCCATCGTAAATAGTAGCTGGCGGGCGCGTATGATCGGAGATGATTTAAAGGAATTTATTGCTGGAAAGCTTAGTTTTTCTGTGATTGATCAGAAACTTCAAATGCTGCCAACGACATCGTAAAACCTATAAATTAGGCTCAAGTATTCCATGAACTATTCAGCTATTGTTTAGCAAGCAACAACTAAAGTTTATGGGAAGATTAAACATAAGGTATTTATCAAGGAGCCTGATATGAAAAAAAGAAACATATTTATTGCATCGACACTGACGCTAGCCTTAACGGCCTGTGCAACAGCGGGCGATCCAAACCAACGTGCAAAAACAGGAGCCGCAACGGGTGCTATCGTAGGGGCTGTGCTTGGGCAAGTCGTTGGAGATGATACCGAAGGGACTCTTATAGGTGCAGCTGTTGGTGCTGTTGCTGGCGGTGCTGTTGGTCATTATATGGATAAGCAACAAGCTGAATTCGAAGAAGAGTTAGCTCGAGAGCAACAAGCGAATGATATCGAAATTGAGCGTATGCGTGATGACACTCTAAAACTGAGTGTCAATAATGAAGTTTCATTCGATTTCGGAAAAGATACATTAAAGCCAGCATTCTACCCGACACTAGATAAGCTCTCAGAAGTATTACGCAAATACGATAGAACGGTAGTGCACGTCATTGGCCATACAGATAGTATTGGCTCTGAAGCCTATAACCAATCCTTATCTGAACGACGAGCCCAATCTGTCGGTAATTATCTGACTAGCCACGGAGTTGCTTATGAGAAATTACGAACAGAAGGACGTGGCGAGTTAGAAGCACGTGATACGAATGCTACGGAAGCAGGCAGACAGCTAAATCGTCGAGTCGAAATTTTCGTCAAGCCCATTGTCGAAGGGCAAGAAGAACGAGCTTACGACTCACCTCAGTATTATTAGGCCTAAGCTGTACGATCTCAGGGCTCTTTTTTCACACATAAAGGGAGCCCTCTTTAACGAGTGATCCTTTCGCTCTCTGTTTTTTTAAGCACTCCACTCTTAAAGATCTAACTCATAGCTCAAAGATATTTTGATGTTGATCTGAGGACCCGATACTATTGTCGTTCACTCATGAACGATCAGAATAATATGACCTCCAGTAAACCTACAACCCAATTACCTTCGATGAAGGAAATGTTTTCAAGTTTGATCGCTGCTCCATCGGTGAGTAGTGTCAACTCTGAATTTGATATGGGCAATAAGAATGTAATTGATCAATTAGCAGAGTGGTTGTCAGATCTAGGATTTGAGGTTGAATTACAACAGGTCTCAGTAAGTCCAGATAAATATAATCTTATCGCTCGAAAGGGGATAGGCGACGATGGTTTGATCTTGGCTGGGCATACGGATACGGTGCCTTTTGATGAAAGTCTCTGGAAGAGTGATCCATTTAAACTCACTGAGCGAGATGAGAGACTCTACGGCTTAGGCACATCAGATATGAAAGGATTCTTTGCGCAAGTATTGGAAGCAGTACAAGAATTTGATTTAGATAAGCTTACTAAGCCATTGATTATATTAGCTACAGCCGATGAAGAAAGTACTATGGCTGGTGCACGAGCTTTGATCGAGAATAATCAGCTACGCGCAAAATATGCCATCATCGGCGAGCCGACCGGTTTGCAGCCTATACGTATGCATAAAGGTGTGATGATGGAGTCTATTATCGTCCATGGTCGATCAGGACATTCTAGTAACCCTTCGTATGGTAATAATGCAATGGAAGGTATGCACCGTGTGATTGGTGATCTTTTGGAATGGCGGCAAATACTGCAAAATAAGTATCAAGAACCACTATTCGAAGTTGCTGTGCCGACCATGAACCTCGGGCATATTCATGGTGGAGATAACCCAAATCGAATTTGCGGTGAGTGTGAGTTACAAATTGATCTAAGAGTCTTACCTGAAATGGATGTTGACTCATTAAGAGCGTCATTAAATCAAAGAGTTGCTAACGTTCTTATAGATTCTGGGTTAACATATAAAATACAATCATTAACTGAACCTGTGCCTCCGATGCTGACTGCGGCAACTTCACAAATAGTGAAGGCGACTGAAAGACTAAGTAAGAAAAAGGCAGGCTCAGTTGCATTTGCGACTGAAGGGCCATTTCTTGATTTAATGGGGATAGAAACGGTTATTCTAGGCGCTGGAGATATTGATCAGGCACATCAACCGGATGAATATGTTGCTTTAGATCGGCTTGAACCGATGATCGATCTATTAAAAAATATAATTTTTGAATTTTGTATAGAAAATAACAATAAAGAAAATGCCTAAAATTGATCAACAATTTGTCGAGTGGTTTCGTTCGGCTTCGCCATATATTCATACGCACAGAGGTAGCACGATTGTCGTGTATTTCGGTGGTGAAGCGATCGGATCAGAAAAATTTCCGAACCTGATTCATGATCTGGCCTTACTTTCCAGCCTTGGTATGCGTCTGGTGGTGGTGCATGGCGCACGTCCACAAATAGAGAATCGACTTGAGATAAATAAGGTAAGTCAAAAGTATTCAAAAGGTTTACGTGTTACGGATCTTGAGGCGCTTAGCTGTGTGAAAGAAGCGGTGGGCGCGACGAGAGTTGAGATCGAAGCTTTATTTTCTACAGGTATCGTAAACTCTCCAATGGCGGGTGCTCAAATTCAGGTTTCTTCTGGCAATTTTGTTACAGCCAGACCACTTGGTGTACGTGACGGTGTCGATTTCTGTCATACGGGAGAAGTACGCAGAGTAGATACACAAGCAATCACACGACGTTTAGACAGTGGTGAAATTGTTTTGGTTTCACCGGTGGGCTACTCACCAACGGGTGAAGTTTTTAACTTGAGCTCATTGGATGTTGCATCATCTGTCGCGGTGGCTTTAGAGGCTGATAAGCTTGTGTTGTTGACAGAAGGCAATAAAGGTATTGATGCCACAGGCCAGTTATTACAGCAAATGAGCCAGAAAGATGTAGAGAATCTTTTAGAAAGTGATAGCTCTATTTCAGAGTTGCTTTGTGCATTAACGGCGAGTAAACATGGCGTCGAGCGAGTACATTTAATCGATAGAGCAATTTCTGGCGGCCTATTACTTGAGCTTTTTACACGAGATGGCGTTGGTACACTGGTCAGTGCAGCACCGTTTGATGCAATACATCAAGCTACGGTCGAAGATATTGGTGGGATAATGGAGTTGATCTCGCCTTTAGAAGAAGCTGGGGTGCTCGTTAAACGATCAAGAGAAAAATTAGAAATTGAGATTAAACATTTCACCGTAATGGAGAGAGAACATGCCATTATTGCATGTGGTGCATTGTATGCTTATGAGAATGAAAACATCGCTGAACTGGCTTGTCTCGCTGTAGACCCAACATATCTGAACGAGGGAAGGGGAGAGCTCTTATTAGCTGAGATGGAAAAAGAAGCAAAAGAGTTAGGGACCATAGAGCTTTTTGTCTTAACAACTCAGTCTGCACATTGGTTTATCGAACGAGGTTTTACTGAAGGTAAGATAGAGCAACTTCCGCATAAAAAGCAGTCTTTGTATAACCTGCAACGCAACTCTAAAGTTTTTTTCAAGAAGCTATAAGCAATCAAGCTATCTCGTATATATTTATAATAAAATCAAATAATTACCAAGATATTTGGGGTTTTAATGTCAACAAGATTCGCTTAATATTTTGAGCAGTTAAAATCGAAACGCCTCAGTAAGATGATGAGGCGTTTCGGTTGTCATTTTAGGTCTTTCTGACTAACTTACTTCTTGAGCTTCTTCTTTCACATCGATAGTAATCACTAATTCATCATCTTTTGCAGTGACATGAACGGCACCACCATTTTCTAGTTTACCGAAGAGTAGTTCTTCTGCTAGCGGACGCCTAATCTTATCTTGAATAAGTCGAGCCATTGGTCGAGCACCCATAAGTTGGTCATGTCCATGAACAGCAAGCCACTCTCGAGCAACAGTATCAACATCTAATGTAACGTTCTTACTATCAAGTTGAGTTTCAAGATCGACTAAGAACTTATCAACAACATGAATAATAGTTGATGTATCAAGTGGTGCGAAGTGGACTATCGAGTCAAGACGGTTTCTGAACTCAGGAGTAAAGATACGTTTAATATCTTCCATTGCATCACTGGACTCAACGTTATTAGTGAAGCCAATGGTTGTACGACTTAGTTTATCTGCACCAGCATTTGTTGTCATAATGATGATGACATTTCTGAAATCAGTTTCTCGGCCATTAGTATCCGTTAATTTACCGTGATCCATGACTTGCAGTAACAAGTTAAATACGTCCGGATGTGCTTTTTCTATCTCATCTAATAACAAGACAGCATGAGGTTGCTTGTTAATCGCTTCGGTTAGCAAGCCACCTTGATCAAATCCAACATAGCCTGGAGGTGCACCGATTAATCTTGACACCGTATGCCGTTCCATATATTCCGACATATCGAAACGTAGTAGTTCTACACCCATAATTTGGGCAAGTTGTTTCGTGACTTCTGTTTTACCAACACCGGTAGGCCCAGCGAATAAGAACGAACCAATCGGTTTCTCATCACGACCCAAGCCGGAGCGTGACATCTTAATAGCAGAAGAAACGGTTGTAACGGCTTCACCTTGACCAAACACGACCATTTTCAAATCTCGTTCAAGATTTTTCAAGGTATCTTTATCGGAAGAAGATACGGTTTTCGAAGGAATGCGAGCAATTTTTGCAATCATTTCTTCGATATCGATAACATCAATCACTGCTTTTCGATCGGCTTCAGGGAGAAGACGTTGACTAGCACCGGTTTCATCAATGATGTCGATAGCCTTATCAGGCAAATGACGATCATTAATATAACGCTCTGTTAATTCTGCAGAGGCTTTGAGTGCTTGGTTGGTATATTTAACATTATGATGTTGTTCAAACCGCGATCTTAGGCCTTTTAGAATTTCATAGGTTTCATCGACAGAAGGTTCAGAAACATCAATTTTTTGAAAACGACGAGCCAATGCGCGATCTTTTTCAAATATGCCTCGATACTCTTGATAAGTAGTAGAACCAAGACATTTCATTTCACCCGATGCGAGCATAGGTTTGATTAGGTTTGATGCATCCATTACACCACCAGAGGCAGCACCAGCACCAATAATGGTGTGGATCTCATCAATAAATAAGACGGAGCCTTCTGTCTTTTTCAATTGTGCGAGAACGCTTTTCAAGCGCTTTTCGAAATCACCGCGATATTTGGTTCCTGCGAGTAATGCACCGAGGTCTAGTGAATAAATAATGCAGTCATTTAGAATTTCAGGTACTTCACCATCGACGATTCTTTTTGCTAAACCTTCAGCAATGGCTGTTTTACCAACACCTGCTTCACCAACAAGAAGAGGGTTATTCTTACGACGACGACAGAGTATTTGAATTGTACGCTCTACTTCGTGATCACGGCCAATAAGCGGATCGATCTTTCCTGCCCGAGCTTGTTCATTTAAATCCGTAGTGTAGTTGTGTAGCGGATTATCATTTTGTTCTGGCGCTGCAGTTTGCTCAAGCAATGGTTCTGGAGCAACAGTGTCTTCAGTGTCATCTTTAGGATTTTTAGTTACGCCATGTGAGATGTAATTGACAACATCCAAGCGAGTAATATTTTGTTTGTTTAACAGAAAGACTGCACGAGATTCACGTTCGCCAAAAATTGCGATCAGTACATTTGCCCCTGAAACTTCTTTTTTGCCAGATGATTGAACATGGAAGACTGCACGTTGTAATACACGTTGAAAGCCTAAGGTAGGTTGAGTCTCACGATCATCCCCTTCAGGTAGTAAAATTGCATTTTCTTTGACCAGATCTTCTAGGCTATTTCTTAACTCATCAATTTTTGCACCGCAAGAACGTAAAACTCGGGACGATGATGGGTTATCAAGTAGGGCGAGCAATAGGTGTTCAACCGTCATAAACTCATGACGCTTCGCGCGCGCTTCCTTGAAAGCGAGGTTAAGTGTAGCTTCTAATTCTTTATTTAGCACAATACGACTCCATATGTAGGCTAGCTCGAAATTTCCTTATCCTTGGAAATAACGGCCAAAACGGTAGTTTCCTTTACCTGTTATCATCTCTGTAACTGTGACAGGATTCAAGCTTTTTCCAGTGTACACAATAATGGATGCTGATGTTCGCGTGAATATTGATTAACTTGGTCAACTTTTGTTTCGGCGATTTCGTGGGTATAGGTGCCACAGACTCCTTTTCCAGAAGTGTGAACCTCTACCATTATCTGAGTGGCGGCTTGACGGTTTTTTGAGAAGAAACCCTCAAGCACCTCGACGACAAAATCCATGGGTGTGTAGTCATCATTCATGAGTAACACTTTATATAAATCAGGCTCTTTGAGTTCAGGTTTGGCCTCCTGTAGCTCAATTTCACTATTTACATCTTGTTCTATATTACCGGTCATCTGCGATCTATATTATGTGTATTTATTATATATTAATGAGCAAATAAAGATTATAACTGATAAATTCGTCACTGGTGGAGTTAGATGTGACTTTAGCAAGCAAGGGTTAGCTTTCCGTTGTTTTATCGGCTGCACGTACTTCGCATAGAGACTCTGAGTTCACTGTACGGTATTAAAGAAGTTGGGGTCCATAAGCTTAATAAAATGCCGTGCATGTGATGAGAGAGATTGACCCTTTAGTAGCAGAACGCCATAGTTTCTGTTGAGAAAAAAGCCTGGTAATGGGTGAGAAGTCAGTTTTTCATTACCCGTAAGACACGCGCTAGTAACAATAGAGACTCCAAGGCCGAGCTCTACATATTTTTTGATAACTTCCCAGCTGCCAGCTTCTAGTGAAACCTTATAGGGGATTTTGTGTTCATCGAATACACTTTCTACGATTGTCCAGGTACTAAAATGTGGCGGGGGAATGATTAGTTCGTACTTGCCTATTTGATTCAAAGTGATATTTTTCTCAGCCGCAAGCGGGTGTCCATACGGTAGGATTAACACAGGTGCAAAGTTATAGATCCCACGGTATTGGATGTCACCTGGAATATCGCGAATCGTTCCAACAGCAAACTCAGCATTGTTTTCTCGTAATAAATTCAGGCTGTTCATACCTGTTTGATTATGTAGTTTGATGGTGACATTAGGGTGAGCTTTTTTGAACTTTTCTATCACTTCAGGAAGGATATAGAGGATAGTTGATTCTCCTGCGGCAATGTTAAGTTCGGTTTCCTCATCCTTTTTTAAATGCTCGCCGAACAAAGAGGGAAGGGTATCTATCTGATCGACTAAAGGTTTAGCGATGGGCAGTAGTTCTTTTCCTATCTCGGTGAGGACAATTTTTGGACCATTTCTGTGAAATAGTGTGATATTCAGATCTTTTTCAAGTGATTGGATCTGCAAAGAGATTGACGGCTGAGTGAGGTCGAGCAAGTCAGCGGCTTTAGAGAAGCTCCCCGTTTCTGCTGCCACACAAAATGCACGTAACTGCTTCAGTCGATTTTGTTTGTAAAAGTGTTTATCAGTAAGATTCTTCATAAAAGTAGTTACTATTTAAAAAAATTATACTAAAGATAAGATAGATTGTCTTGTTAAATGATAAAAACCGTCTAAAATCAAGCCCAAATATCACTTACAGCGAAAATGGACTTGTTACAAATTATACATAGTTAAAGGCCTTCAGTTATTTTGCCGACACTCTACTTAGATTTTTGAGCGTAACAATCATCATGAGCCTTTTTCATTACAAATAGACGTTATGGCCGTAGTTGATCGACTATTACGGTGACTGAATATTTTTTAATTTTAACTTTAGAGAGGCAATATTAATGTCACAGTATCAAGAAGATATTAAAGCTGCATCAGCTTTGAAAGAAGCTAATGGCTCATCATGGGATGCTATTGAGTCAGAAGCTGTTGCACGTATGCGTGCACAGAACAAATTTCAGCACGGTATCGATATCGCTAAATATACAGCCGACATCATGCGTGCAGATATGGAAAACTACGATGCAGATAGCTCAAAATACACTCAATCTTTAGGTTGCTGGCATGGTTTTATCGGCCAACAAAAAATGATTTCTATCAAGAAACATTTTGAAGGTAAGACCGATCGTCGCTACCTTTACCTTTCAGGTTGGATGGTTGCTGCTCTACGTTCGGAATTTGGCCCACTTCCTGATCAATCAATGCATGAAAAAACATCTGTTGCTGGTCTGATCGAAGAACTATACACATTCTTGCGTCAAGCTGATGCTCGTGAACTGGGTGGTCTTTTTCGCGAATTGGATGCTGCTCGTGAAGCCGGTGATTCAGCGAAAGAAGCTAGCGTTCAAGATGCTATCGATAATCATGTAACACATGTTGTACCTATCATCGCTGATATCGATGCAGGTTTCGGTAACGCTGAAGCAACTTACCTAATGGCTAAGCAGATGATCGAAGCAGGCGCTTGCTGTATCCAAATCGAAAACCAAGTTTCTGATGAGAAACAATGTGGTCACCAAGACGGTAAAGTAACGGTACCTCACGAAGATTTCCTTGCGAAAATCCGTGCTGTTCGTTATGCATTCTTAGAATTGGGCGTAGACAACGGTGTTATTGTTGCACGTACTGACTCTTTAGGCGCTGGCTTGACTAAGCAAATCGCTGTAACTAAAGAGCCTGGTGATCTAGGCGATCAATACAACTCATTCCTTGACTGTGATGAAGTTGAAGCAGGTTCACTCGAAAATGGTGATGTTGTTCTTCGTCAAAATGGTAAGTTAGTTCGTCCAAAACGTTTACCCAGTAACTTGTTCCAATTCAAAGCTGGAACGGGTGAAGCGCGTTGTGTACTTGATTGCATCACTTCATTACAAAATGGTGCTGACCTCATCTGGATCGAAACTGAGAAACCACATGTTGCTCAAATCGGCGGAATGGTTGATGCCGTTCGTGAAGTTGTTCCGAATGCTAAGCTTGTTTACAACAATAGCCCATCATTCAACTGGACGTTGAACTTCCGTCAGCAAATATTTGATGCCATGACTGAAGCGGGTGAAGACGTATCTGCATACGATCGCGCCGGCTTAATGGATATCAAATACGATACAACTGATCTAGCTGTTAAAGCGGATGAGAAAATCCGTACTTTCCAAGCTGATGCTGCTCGTGAAGCGGGTATTTTCCATCACCTTATCACGCTACCTACCTACCATACGGCTGCGTTGTCGACTGATAACCTTGCTAAAGAATACTTTGGTGATCAAGGTATGCTTGGTTATGTTGCTGGCGTACAGCGTAAAGAAATCCGTGAAGGGATCGCATGTGTTAAGCATCAAAACATGGCTGGTTCTGACATGGGCGATGATCATAAAGAATACTTTGCTGGCGAAGCTGCATTGAAAGCTTCTGGTAAAGACAACACTATGAATCAGTTCTAAATAAGGTTGTAGCTATACCTCACTAAGCGGTTTCGTTTAGTGAATAGATAGAAAGCCCGATAGCTGGAAAGTTGTCGGGCTTTTTTATGTGTGGAGACTTCGTTTGTTTTTAGTTAGTATCTGCAAAGAAGCTAAAAATATAGTGTTGGAATAACCGTTGTTTATTATGGCTATAGATTTAAGACGGCTCATGATTTCACCGCAATATAGGTGTTGATATTGAATAAATTCATTCACATTTTTATGAACCCTAATTTATGACCTAGTTTGTTGGCTTAGAACATTCGCCTATTAATCACAATATGAACACATATTTAATTATAAAAACGTTACATATTTTTGGCGCAACGATTTTGTTTGGAACAGGCATTGGAATAGCTTTTTTTATGTTCCGTTCCTACTTTACGAATGACATGAATGAAAAATTTTATGCTGTCCGAAACACTGTACTTGCTGACTACCTATTTACTTTTCCTGCCGCATTGATTCAACCTATTAGTGGAGCATGGTTGGTGTGGAAAAGTGGTTTCGATGGAACGAGCTTATGGTTAACGACAACATATGTGATCTACTTTGTGATTGGTCTATGTTGGTTACCTGTTGTTTGGATTCAAATTCAGTTGAAAAAAATGTTACAGCAAAGTATTCAAAATAAGGGAGAACTTCCCGATCGATATCATAAGCTTTTTAGAATTTGGTTTCTTTTGGGTTGGCCTGCATTTATAGGTTTAGTCGTTATTTTATTTTTGATGGTGGTAAAACCCGTATGAGTAAAACCGAGCAGTCAGATTTAGCAAGCAAACCAATTTTTAAAAATATATTTTCTCACAGCTGGGATGATATGCCAGCCGTTATGCATAAGCATTACGCAAATAGAGCTTATACTGAAGATGTAACTATTGTCGAAGGTACACTGGACATTATGTGTGCTGGGCCGATCAAGTTATTTGCTCCCGTCTTTTGGTTACTGGGTGGTCTTCCACCACAAAATGAAAAAAATGTTTCAGTAAAGGTTGCCTTTAAAAGCAATAAAAACAATAAAGAATTTTCTTTTGATCGAACGTTTTATTTCAAAGATAGGAAACCTTATAGTTTCAGCTCAAAAATGATCCAAATTAAAGACAGCGAAGTCTTTGAAGTCATGCGCTTCGGTATTGTTTGGAAAATGAATTATATCTGGGAAGATAATTCAGTGAAGTTAAAGCATAAAGGCTATGCTTTTAACTTACTGAGTCACTTTCTGCCTTTACCTATTACCTTTTTGTTGGGTAGAGGCAATGCCGTAGAAACAGCTATTGATGATGAAAGTTTTTCTATGCACGTCGACATTACTCACCCTTGGTGGGGGAAAATATATGAGTACAAGGGACAGTTTAAAGTCAAGGAATAACGATGAATAAGCGCGTTTTAATTATTGGTGGTTACGGTAATTTCGGTTCATTTATTTCACGTTCTCTAGCTAAAGAAAAAAATATTCAACTGATCATTTCTGGCCGTTCAAAAGTTAAAGCGGATTTATTGATCGCTGATTTGGATTATATAAATACACCTGAAATTTTTGTACTGGATATAATAAAAGATATTTTAGGAAATCTAAAAAAAATCAATCCAGATATTGTTATCCATACGTCAGGCCCTTTTCAAGCACAAAGTTATGAAGTTGCCGAGGCCTGTATTGCGGTTGGGGCAAACTATATGGATCTTGCCGATGGCAGAGATTTTGTTGACAATATAATTTCGCTTGATCAAGCTGCAGTTAATAATAATGTTCTTATTATCAGTGGTGCCAGCTCTGTGCCTTGTCTTACCGCGGCACTAATTGATTATTATTCTGAGCAATTCCAATCAATCGATACTATCGATTATGGTATTACTACGGCACAGAAAACTGCACGGGGCTTAGCTACAACGGCGGCTATTTTAGGTTATACAGGCAAGCCTTTTAAGACGCTTGTTGATAGTCATAATGTTGATGTCTATGGCTGGCAAGGTTTAAAAATACGTCAATATAAAAAACTAGGATATAGACTCTTGGGCAATTGTGATGTTCCTGATTTAGCCTTGTTTCCCAAACGATATCCAACTATAAAATCTATTCGGTTTTATGCGGGTTTAGAGCTTCCTTTTATACACGTTACGCTTTGGGGATTATCTTGGTTAGTGCGTTGGAAGTTTATTAAAAACTTAGAAAAATTTGCACCATTACTATTACGAATCTCGTTTTGGTTTGATAGGTTAGGATCGTCTAAAAGTGCTTTTCACATGCAACTGTCAGGCACTGCAAATGATGGTGATCAAAGGGAGTTAACATTTGAATTGACCGCGGAATCTGGTGATGGCCCCTATATACCTTGTATGCCGGCTATTTTGCTAACTAAAAAAATTATAAGCGGAGAGTGTGATAAGACGGGTGCATTTCCTTGTGTCGATTTTATTAGTCGGGATGAATATTTATCGGCACTAGCTGAACTGGATATTTCATGGCAAGAATACTAGTCGTCGTGTTGATCTGAAATTCTTATTGTTTTGTTAGTTAACTCTCCGTATACATTGCGTATACGGAGAGTTATCTCTAAAGGTTAGCGCGACTGATAACGAACTGTCAGCATGGCGTTAATATCATCTTGGTTATAGGTATAAATTGATTGATAGTTCTTGTCTAACAAATTGTTAATGTGGCCGTGAATCGACCAACGTTTATCAATCGTATAACTGCCACGCAAATCAACCGTGCTATAACCAGCAACACGTATTGCGTTTGCGGCATCATCAAAGTTGTGATCATAGGCGATAATACTGCCGCCCAAGTTAAACTGTCCGAAATCCCGTGAAATATCCAAACGCGCAGAACGACGTGAACGTCTGCGTAACTGTTTATCGGTTGTACTATCTTTTGGACTCATAACAGATAAAGATGCAGCAAGGTCCCAACCAGCGATCTCAGTACCGGCTTCAACTTCTAAACCCTTGATAACGGCTTTGTTGATGTTGAGTGGTTTGAATTCAAACGTCACGGGATTAAATGTGAAGTCAATCAGATCGTTTATTTTGGTTTTGTAGGCGCTAATACTCCAGTAACCAACCCCATGCTCACCATCAATCCCCAGTTCATACGAACGTGAAGATTCAGGGTTTAAATTAACATTTCCGAAGTTAGGGAAGTAGAGTTCATTAAACGAAGGTCCTTTAAAAGCTGTCCCATATGAACCCGTGACACGGATCCCACTAAAACGTCCTAGGCTAAAGCCAGCACTGCCCGTTTGTTTGTCACCAAAGGCTTCATTGTCATCATTACGCAACGATGTGACGACATCAAGATAACCGAACGAGCCTTGATATTGAGCAAAGATCCCCTTGTTATTACGTGAGCTTTCATCGTAAGTGGTGGTGCCAGAAATTTTATCATTTTGGTAATCAAAACCTAATGTTAGTAGATGGTTTGGATTGATCGTGAAAATATTGCTCCAGCTATGATCAAACCGTTTGGTATTGAATTCGCTTGCTGCAACACCTGAAAGGGTAAATGTTTCATTTTGATCGAGACTGATGCCTAAGCTTAACTTGGTTGTCCAAAAATCGAAGGGTGCATATTGGAGGGAACCTCCAAAAACCTGCTCTAGAATATCACTTTCAAAGTCGTCTGATGCATCGAACTCAGTGGTTCCTTGGGAGCGTAAGAAAAAAGTATTAGCAGAAAATTTATCCGTAAATTGATGCGTTATTTTTGCACTGAGTGCCGTTTGTAAATAGCCATCATCATCGGGTTTATTGACACCAAATAGACCTAAAGTGGGTTGTCTCGAATCAAAACCTCCAGTGTTAAAGTGAGACACACCAAGGTTATAAGAGGTTTTATCATCACGCCCACTAATTGATGTATCAAGTTTGTAGGTCTGATCATTACCATAGCCGAGACTAACAGTATGCTTTGGTGAGGCTGACGTACCTTGGCGAGTGAAGATCTGAATGACGCCACCAATTGCCTCGGATCCATAGAGGCTTGAATGAGGGCCTTTAACGATTTCTATTCGCTCAACTTGATCGACTGGATAGTGTTGGAAGCTAGCGGAACCTATTGTGGCTGAGCCGACCTTAACACCATCGATTAAGACCAAGACATGATCAGAATTCGTTCCACGAACGAAAAATGAAGTTGCTTTACCTTTTCCGCCATTGTTACTGATGTTGAAACCTGAATGACCTTTGAGTAGATCGGTGAGATCATGCGGTTGTAATCTTTCGATATCTTCACGTGTAAAGATTTTTACCGTATCTGGAATATGATTGCGATCAGTTGCTGTTCGAGTGCCGGTAACAACGATATCGTTAAGATCTCGTGGTGATTCTGCTGCCGAAGGCAACGCTAGCAATAAGCTTGAGCCTAACAGGCTAAGTGAAGTACATTGGGTAAATTTCATTATATCCTCTCAGCTATTTTCCAACCCGAAAATAGACCGTTAAATGTTGGTAAGGCGGAGGATATACAAGGTAAACCGAAAATCAGTAAGATTTTCAGTTAAAGGTAAGTGAGTATACAAATCAACTACCGACAAGCTCGCCCTCCGCGACTTTGGTTAAGCAGCTTCAAGGTAGGTCTCCGGGCTTGTGAGTGTTATCCAGTTACTGAATAACTAAGCTGATCGCCTTCCCATGTTAAATTAACACAGTGGCTAAAGAACAGTTTTATCTCACCTACCGTTGCGGGGGCAGCGTCGGAATTTGACCGACTTCCCAATTAACCTCATTATATTAGAGGTGCCTTGAAGCAGGACAGACTTTAGGGCAGACATTAAAAACTGTCAACTACACATTTGAGATTTATGTATGGATATAGAATTGTTTGAAGAGATTTCACTCACCGTTTGTATCACCGGTCTTTGCCTGTATATGTTGTACATTATTTATAAGCTTGCTGAGGAATCTCAAGCTGGGAAATTTGGATCATTTATTCTTTTTGGTGGGCTTGGGCTTGGAATATTTGGTTTTGCAGTAAAAAAGGTCATATCAGTTACCCTAGGGATTTAAGCTTGCAAGCTGAATGAAATGTTAAGTTCTATTACACCCCTATTACAACTATGCGCTCTGTGACAAAATTCCGTTATTAATATGATCTAACAACAGGCGCAGGTATATAAATTGGCACGATGGTTTGCACTCCTGCTTTTACTTTTCGTAATTGCTGCAGGAATTGATACTGAACCTCTTGAAATAGAGCAGAGGCTACATGGTAAAGTCGTACTGGCACTTGCGGATGAAGATTTATCTGAAGTGCGTGTCCAGCTTGATGGTAGAAACGTTTTATTGTCTGGACCTGAGAGGCTATTGCCTCCTGCTAAGTCTTTAGTTAGCAATATTTCTGGGATCCAGCAAGTTGAGGCACTTGTAGTCGCTAGCAGAATGATAGGTAAAGAGCGCATAGAGCCTAAGCAAGATCATCAAGATAAAGGCTTGTTTGCGCAAGCCAATACTGATCGAACAGCTTATCTTCAGGTTATTCATCCTGAAGTTACAGCTTGGCCGTTAAAAAAAGTACCACAAGCGGTTTCTGAGTTATCTATTACAAAAGTAAAACAGAGTGTTGAAGTCAACGGCAAAGTACCTAATAATCAAATTAAGCATGAGGTCCATACAATAATTGGACAATTAGTTGATGTCCCTGAACATTTGTTCGATGTGTCTGTCAATCAATTAGACGATACACCTGACTGGTATTTACAAGACCTTCCTTTGTTCATCCCATTTATACAGTGGGTTGATGAGGGGAAGCTCAAATATGAAGGGAACCGGATCTTTATTGAAGGGATGGTGCTGAATAAACATTCATGGAAAGCCATTGAAGTGGCGATTATAAATATTCCAACACAATTTCAAATAGAAAATAGGCTCCAAATGGGAGCTAATTAGGGGACGGGTTTATGAGTTATCTGATGGGCGAAATGCTGATATATCTGCTTGGTGTTGCAGCGCTTGGTGTTGTTGTGGGCTGTTTATTTACACGCTCCAGCTATCTTCGCAAAGTTGAGGATGCCGAAGTTGTCCTATTGAGCCAGCTTCATGGAGTGACAAAAAAGTTGGACATGACACAAGAGCAGCTTGATAGTAGCTCGAAAGCCTTAGAGGAAGAACGTAGTAGAGAATCTGCAAGTACACTTGAGCTGGAAAAGCTACAGTCTAATTTATCGCTTTCGCAGAGTAAGTTTGATGAAAGAAAGCAACAGGTCATGGATCTTAACCTAGCACTCGAAAAAGCAAACCATCAAGCCCATCAAGCAGAGAATAAGCTTGAGCAACAGTCTCAAGAAAGCCGTAAAATGTTGCGTGACTTTGGATCTATCAAAAACCGACTTTCCGTTTTTCAATCTGATCTGGATGATATTGTTGAACAAAGCGGTATTTTACGTTCAGCGTTTGAACGCGCCAGACTAGAACTTGTTAATAAAGACAAACGTATAGCTGAACTTGAGTCAGGCTCTGTCTCTAGTGAAGGCCTACAAATGGCTGCTCTGAGTGGCACCACAGAACCAGAATTGGCGATTTCAAGAATTGCTCGGTTGCAAAGTCGAGTGCAAGAATTATTTGATGAGGTTGAGCAGAAAGATCAGGAAATTGAGAATTTAAAGGGTTCTATCACTATCGATAAAAAACATTCAAACTTTATCAATATTGCTGAAATGCAAGCAGATGATTTGCAACAGATTGGTGGTCTTGAGCAACTCTTTGAAGAAAAACTCAATGAAATCGGTATTACACGCTTTAGAGATATAGCGACGTGGGATGACAGTGATATTGAACGAATCGATAAAATGCTTGATTTTGAAGGTAGTATTAAGCGTGAAAATTGGGTTGGACAAGCGCAGAAACTGATCAAGACAGTGCCATCGAAGCCTCGACAGCATTGACTAAACCATTATTTATTCCGTTTGATTGATCATGTGCGTAGCCGTTTGATCAAGCGTGGATAATAAGTGTTGCTTAAGCTCATCTTCAAGATCTAATTCTTCAAATGCTAATTTCATACAGTGCATCCACTGATCTCTTTCTTTAGTGCCGATAGCAAATGGCAGGTGACGAGCGCGTAATCGCGGATGACCAAAGGCGGTAATATAGCGATCTGGCCCACCTAACCAACCGCTTAAAAACATAAATAGTTTCTCTCGAGAGCTACGCAAATCCTTCGGGTGTAAATCTCTGATCGGTTTGGTCTCTTCGAGTGAATCCATGTGGCCATAAAATCGATCGACGAGGGCACGTAATTCGTCTTCTCCACCCAGTATTTCATAGGGTGTTTTCTTCTCTTCAGATTTTTCCATAAGCACTATTTAAACAGAAGAAGTCTTTTCATCATAGTCAAAATAAGATCGATAAAGGAATATGATTAAGCCTGATGCGAAGAGCTGTTATTTGCGTCATACTCAATGTTTTTAGTACAAACCTTCAGGACAAGCAATCGGCATGCAACGCGCCCAAGAAATTCTCAAAACAACGTTTGGATACGATCAGTTTCGCCACTCACAACAAGCCGTCATCCAAGAACTATTAGATGGTAATGATGCTTTAGTCTTAATGCCGACAGGTGGTGGTAAGTCACTCTGTTTTCAAATTCCTGCGCTCGTACGTTCTGGAACAGCAATTGTTATTTCTCCCTTGATCGCGTTGATGCAGGATCAAGTAGATGCATTGAGGGAGTTAGGAATTAAAGCGGCTTATTTAAATTCGACATTAGGTCTCAGTGAGGCTAAAAGTGTAGAGCAACAGCTGATCAATGGTGAACTAGAATTACTTTATGTGGCACCTGAAAGATTGTTGACGGAGCAAATGCTATCGTTATTGGATCGTACCCAGTTATCCTTATTTGCTATTGATGAAGCGCATTGTGTATCGCAATGGGGACATGATTTTAGACCGGAGTATCAACGGCTTAGTACTCTACACGAACGCTTTCCCACGATACCGAGAATTGCTTTAACAGCAACCGCAGATCAACGTACTCGTGATGAGATTATTGCCCAGCTACAGTTAGAAAATGCTGGTGTCTATATCAATAGTTTTGATCGACCTAATATTCATTATTCAATTTCTGAGGGTAATAACCCTAGGCAACGTTTATGGCGCTTTCTTGAAGATAAATATCCAGATGATGCTGGGATTGTTTATTGTCTGTCACGTAAAAAAGTTGAAGCGATTGCTGAGTGGCTGTCTGATCAAGGGCGTTTAGCTTTGCCTTATCATGCAGGTCTTAAGCAAGAGGTTCGACAAAAAAATCAACAGCGATTTTTACGTGAAGAAGGAGTCATTATCGTCGCGACTATTGCTTTTGGGATGGGGATTGATAAGCCTGACGTTCGTTTTGTTGCTCACCTAAACCTACCGAAAAGTATTGAAGCGTATTATCAAGAAACAGGGCGTGCAGGTCGTGATGGACAGACTGCACATGCTTGGATGGCCTATGGCCTACAAGACGTGATCACATTGAGGCAGTTTATGCAGGACTCCCGCGCTGGTGAGATGCAAAAACGCGTTGAACATCATAAGCTTGAATCGATGCTTGGTCTATGCGAGCTGATTACATGTCGCCGCCATGCTTTGCTAACCTACTTTGATGAAAGCTCTGATGAGCAATGTGAGGGCTGTGATAATTGTAATAATCCCCCTGAAAAATGGGATGGTTCAGAGGCTGCACAAAAAGCATTGTCGAGTATTTATCGAACTGAGCAACGGTTTGGTGTGAATTATGTTGTTGATATTTTGCTTGGAAAATCGGGTGATCGTATTCAACAGAATGGCCATGACAAGATCAGTACATTTGCTATCGGCAAAGAACATACAAATACTGAGTGGCGTAGCATCTTCCGACAACTGATCGCTTTGGGTTACATCGACATTGATATGGATCGGCATGGCGCTTTACGGCTAACAGAAAAGTGTCGGCCTATTTTGCGTGGCGAGCAGCAAATTGATCTGCGAAAGATAACAAAAGAAGAAAAACAGACGAAAGAGAAAAAGCAAAAATCGCCGGTTCGACCGCAAGATCAAGACTTGTGGGAGGCATTACGAGCATTGCGGCTCGACTTATCAGAAGAAGCAGGTGTACCGCCATTCGTTATTTTTCATGACTCAAGTTTATTGGAAATGGTTAAACAAAGGCCCACAAGCAGTAATGATATGCGTCGTATCTCGGGTGTCGGAGAACAAAAGCTTGCTCGTTATGGGCAAAAATTTATCAATGAAATTGCTAAACACCCTTTGGATGAGTTGTTAAATAATCACTTGAGCGCAACGGTTAATGAAACATTGATGCTCTATAAGGAAGGGATAAGTATCGAAAATATCGCACAACAACGTGAGGTTAAACCAACGACAATCTACACGCATCTAGCGGATGCTATTGAAGTAGGTTTGTTGGAAGTAAAAAATGTTCTCGATTTAGATGAAAGTGAATATGACGAGATCGTTTTTTCTATAGAATCATTTACAGATGATGAAAAAGGTCGCCTGAAACCGGTCTTTGAAGATCTCGATGAAGAATATGATTACGGGATCCTTCGTTGTGTCCAAGCTTCTATTTAGAACATTGATATTTTAAGCCTATAAATAATTGAATCATAAATTTGTCAGACTTAACAAACAACGTTATATTCCGACATAGAAATTGCAGGGAGCAAAACACCAAGCTATAGCTTCATTGATTTATTTTTATAGACTCAGTTTATAAAATTAACGGGATGAATTATTGCTCTGTTTTTTAGCAAGGAGCTTTATTTTTAAATTGAGATCTTTGCTTTGATAATCCGTCAAATTAGTTACTTACATCTCTCGGCTTTTAGCTTAGCTATCGCTTTACCACTAGCGAGTCAGGCCGTAGTTTTAGATGATATTTCCTTCACAGCTCTACAGTCAGAACTGGGGGCAAACTTGCCGACAGGCACCGGCGTTAACGTAAGCCTTGTTGAGGCTTTTATCGGTACGGGTTGCAACGACACTCATTTAGATAACTGTCTCTACTTGCCCGATAGTTCGGTCGGAAGCTATACAGACGAGTCTGCTGGACTTGGATTTTCTACTGATTTTTCTGGCCATGCTACGGGTTCTGCAAATAATTTTTATGGAAGTCTATCTTCCGCTCCGAATATTTCAAATAGAACTGTCTACGCAGCAGGACATTGGTTGTTCAATGGTTATTTGAATTCCAGCACCGATAGTATTGCGAGTACTATCGCGCCCCAAACATCATTTACACGGATCTCTTCTCATAGCTATGTTGGAAATACAGGTATATTGAGTCTCGGAATTTTACAACGTGTCGATTATCTTGCGGATAAAGATGATCATATCTTAATCACAGCTTTCAATAACGGAACGACTAATCGTGAGTTAATTTCTAATGCTTACAACACGATCGCCGTTGGCCGAACAGATGGTAATCACCCTATTGGAACAGTTGATGTTAATCCGAGTACAGGTCTTTACAATGCAACGAATAGAAGTGGTGTTGATATCGTTGTTCCAGAGACAACGACCAGTGCAGCGACACCAAGAGTTGCGTCTGCGGCCGCCTTACTGGTTGGTTATGCTCATGATCAGGGGCTGAGTAAGTCGAATGGCGTTTTGACGAACAGAAATAATGACATGATCTATCATGCTGAAACCTCAGAAGTGATCAAGGCATCACTGATGGCTGGCGCGACTCGAGTCACTTCAAATACTGCGATTACTGCAGACATTACGAATTATCGCAGTGTTGGAAACCAGACCACAAATGGCCTCGACAGACGATATGGAGCAGGACAACTAAATGTTCAAAATAGTTACCATATTTTAGAAGCCGGTGAGCAAGATGCTGGAACGGTACTATCAACGGGTTTTGATTACGATAATTCTTTTGGAGGTCTAAACGGCAGCGATGATATTGCCTCCTACTCGTTTACAAATAATGAGGATGTTTGGTTTTCTGCCTCATTAGTTTGGAATATTGTTTTTGATGTTAGTGATGATGAAACGTTTACTAGCTCTGTCGGTGAATTATTTGATATCAACCTTTCTTTATCTATTTTTAATGGGATTAATTTTGACGAAGTTGCAAACTCAAATAGCCTGATCAATAACAGTGAAAATATATGGCTTCAACTCCTTGCTGGAGACTACCGTATTGATGTGAGCTCTAACGGAAATTTTGATACTGATTATGCCTTAGCTTGGCAAACGTCTGCTGTGCCTGTTCCAGCAGCTGTCTGGTTATTCGGCAGTGCTCTGAGTGGTTTTATTATGTTTCGGCGCAAAAAAATAATTAATTAATAAAGAGTTTAGCCAGCATTAAAACCCCAGCGACTAGCATCATAATCATGGTGTAAAATTGAAAGCGCTCGTGAGCAATATTGAATAAATGTTTGCGGGCAATAAACACACCTACAACAGCACCAAGGCCAAGTAAAATTCCATACTGAACGACTTCTAAACTGATCACACCAAAAAGAGTATAGGTTGTTAGTTTTGTTAATTGCATGGCGAGAGAGTTTATCGATTTAGTCCCGACAAGCTGTTCTTTTTTTAAACCATAATTAAGCATAAAAGGATTTAATATTGGCCCCGTAGCACCGACTAAACCGGAGAGAAATGAAATTAGTCCACCTAAAGGAAAGAACCAGATTTTTTTTACTTTGAATGATAGTTCTGACTTGCCAAATTTATATTGAAAAACATAACTGATCAAAAAGAAGGCGAGCACTACCTGAATCCATTTTGGATCAAGAAAACTAAAAGACCAAGCACCAAAGAATGCTCCTACTAAACTACCAGGCATCAAATAAGCAATAACCTTCCAGTCGACATGTTCTCGAAATAACCAAGCTCGGGCAGGATTACTACAAATAGCAGCTAAAGAAATGATGGGTGCAACATACTGCGCACCGAGTAAAAAACCTATGATAGGAATTAGAAGAGTTGCCGCGCCTCCCGCAGCAACGGTGCTAATAAACCATGAAAGTGCACCAGTGATAAAAAGGGCAATATAGAGCATGGCTTAGTGTTTTCTTTGCACAGACTAAACCGGTAAAAGTGACCATATCGGAGTAATAGATGTTGGCAAAGGAGGAAATATTCCAGGGTGGCTACTATGTTTTGAATAGCCATGATAGTCAGAACCGACGGAACCCATCAAATCATATTTCAAAGCATAACCTATACTCATTTCAATTTCTGTCGGTGTATAGTAACCACAAACAACTTCCATACCTTGACCGCCAGCTTCTTTAAAACTAGAGAATAACCGACGTTTCCAAGAAGCTGTGAACTTATAACGCAGCGGGTGAGCTAGCACAGCAACACCTTCAGCGTCCTTTATAGTATTTAAAACAGCTTCCATCGTTGGCCATTCTGTTGATACATAGGCTTTTTTATTATGAGCTAAGTATTTTTTAAAAGCATCTTGAGCTGTTTTTACATGACCTTCCGCAATCAGGAATTGTGCAAAATGAGGACGTGCTATCAATCCGCCATTAGCGTATTTTTTTGCACCTTCCAGAGCATTTGGAATTCCTGCTCCCTCTAGTTTTTTAGCGATTCTTTCCGCACGATTTAAACGTTGTTGTTTTAATGCATTTAAAGCATCGATTAAATTAGAGTTTTCAGTATCAAGATTTAAGCCAATGATATGTAATACTTTATTCTCCCAAGATGCTGAAAATTCAACGCCGGCAATTAACTGAATACCTTTTTCTTCAGCAGCGACTTTCGCTTCATCCAGACCCTCTGTTGTATCGTGATCAGTTAATGCCATGACTTGAACTTTATTCTCAGAACATAAGTTGACTAATTCGGTGGGCGACAACATTCCATCAGAGGCTGTGGAGTGCATGTGGAGGTCTATATTTAAGAATTTACTATTCATATTTTATTCTTCTTGATTCTCTAATTCTTCTTGTAATTCTAGCCATAGTTGCTCAGTTTCATCTAAGCATTGAGAAAGTTCTCCCTGCTTGACTAGTAGTGCATTTAATTTTTCTTTATTAACGGCATCATAGATATCCGCTTCAGAAAGTGCGGTATGGTTTTTATCTTTCTCTAATTGTATTTTTTCAATTTCACGTTCGATTTTTTTTATTTTATTTTTGATAGGTTGTAATAACTTTCTTTGTTCAGCATCTATACGACGTTGATCTTTTTTTGAACCCATTTTAGGTTGTGAAGAATCATTCGAATCATCTTGATCAGATGCTGTTTTTAATGCAACTTTATAGTTATCGAGGTCACCATCGAACTCAGTCATTTTTCCAGCATTAACGAGTAGTAATTTGTCAGTTGCAGTACGTAACAAATGACGGTCATGTGAAATGATCACCATCGCGCCTTCATAACCTTGTAATGCCATGATCAATGCGTGACGCATTTCTATATCAAGATGATTGGTCGGTTCGTCAAGTAATAAAAGAGAAGGGCGTTGGTAGACGATGAGGGATAAAACCAAGCGAGCCTTTTCGCCACCAGAAAGTGGGCCGACAGGGTCAAGAGCTGATTCACCTTGGAACCCAAAATGCCCAAGATGCATGCGTAGTTCTTTCTCGGTCGCATACTTATCAAGTCTTTGTAGATGAACTAAGGGTGTTGCATCGTCATCAAGTTGTTCTAATTGATGTTGAGCAAAATAGCCTAACTTTAAATCTTTAGCCTCGCTTCTTTTACCGTGTTTACTTTTCAGTTCACCGGCCATTAATTTGATCAGTGTTGATTTGCCCGCACCATTAGGGCCAAGTAATCCGATACGATCACCGGGAGATAGAGTGAGGTCAATGTTAGAAATAATTATTTTATCGTCATAGCCAACGCTAGAATTTTCTAATTTCAAGAGGTTATCAGGCAGCTTTTCTGGAGACTTAAAATTAAAATGAAATTGCGAATCCACATGTGCTGGCGCAATTTTCGACATACGTTCTAGGGCCTTAATTCGACTTTGTGCTTGTCGAGCTTTTGTGGCTTGGGCACGAAACCGATCAACAAAACTTTGAATGTGTGCTATTTCTTTTTGTTGACGCGAAAATGCGATTGATTGTTGGGCTAGTTGTTCAGCACGCGCCATTTCAAAGCTGGAATAGTTACCTGTGTAGAGCTTGATATGTTGATGCTCTATATGTGCAATATGATCAGTAATTCGATCAAGAAAATCTCGATCATGAGAGATCAATAATAAACTTCCGGGATAACTCTGTAACCAGTCTTCTAACCAAAATACAGCCTCTAAGTCTAAATGGTTAGTGGGCTCATCAAGTAGTAAGAGATCAGAGCGGCACATGAGTGCTTGGGCTAGATTCAACCGCATACGCCAACCACCGGAGAATGATTTGACTGGTTGGTCATGTTGTTCTGTGGTAAATCCTAAACCATGAAGCAGTCGGGCGGCTCGACTTTTTGCTGTATAGCCATCAATGGTGTGAAATTGTTCATGTAATTCGGCCAGTTTTGTTCCATCATCAACGGACTCAGCTGCCAGCAAACGTTTCTCTAATTGACGTAACTCAACATCACCATCAAGAGCATAGTCGAGTGCGGAGGTTTCTAATGCCGGTGTTTCTTGTGCTACATGGGCGATAATCCATTGGGAAGGTAGACTAAATTCACCGGCATCATGTTGTAGACTATTAAGAACCAAGCCAAACAAACTGGATTTACCGGTACCATTAGCGCCGGTTATGCCCGTTTTCCAACCGGGATGTAACATCATACTGACTTCCTCAAAGAGGATGCGTTTACCGCGTCGTAGGGTTACGTTTGAGAAATTAAGCATAGGGGGAAACAGATGAATTAAACGGTCAATTATAACGCGTCTAGTAGTCTAAGGTGCAGTTATTTCAACGGATGTTGTATTAAGAGGTTGGATGTCGTCCCCAAAATATTTTTCATTAGATTGAAATGGGTTAAGTTGAAAAGATAGAACTTATCAAGTGACTATTGTTATCGTAACCAAAACCTAAGCGAATGCCGTTATGTGATGATATGAATAGATCCGCAGGTAGTGTCATTAAGTTTTTATTTTGAATCAGCTCCTCGCTAAAGTCACTGGCTAAGATCGCATCATTGAGAAGAGGAAAGCAGACACATCCTGCTTGTGGTTTTATAAAACGACTCAATAAATGGGACTTAGTAACATTACGGTCAAAATTAGAAAAATTATTAAGTACTTTATTGCGGCTTCGCTCCCAAACCTTTTCATGTTGAAGAATAATGTGTATCGCGAACTGTTCATCTATATGACTAGTACAAATTGAAAAGGATGATTTTATTTCGATCATTCTTTCTATGATCATTTTATCTTGACAACTAATCCAACCAATACGAATGGCCGGTGTCGCGAAGGATTTTGAAAGAACACCAATGCTTATTGCTTGCGGGTAAAGATCGGCAACCGCTGGTAAACGCTGCTCAGGCTTAAACTCAAGTCCACGAAACACTTCATCGGATAAAATCCAACAGTTATTTTGATCACATATATCGATAATTTTTAGTAGCTCATCTTCTGTGAGCATGGCGCCTGTTGGATTATGCGGAAAGTTTATGATCAGTAGCTTGCAGTCCGCTTTAATGGACGCTTCTAATTGAGCAAGGTCGAGCACCCATTTATCTTTTGTAGGTGTTAATGAGACAAGATCAATTTCACAACCGATTTCCTCAGCTGTAGCGATTAGGGGAGCAAAAATAGGACTTATCGCTACAACCTTATCTTTTGCTTTTAACAAGCTATACATAGCGCAAAATATAGCTTCTTGCGCACCTACAAAGGTCGCTATCTCATCAGGATTCTCGTGTTCATAGAGAGTGGTGATAGCTTCACGTAATCTCAAGTCACCTTGCAGGCTTGCATAACCAAGTTCGAGTTGATCATCTAAAAATGACGTTTTTTTTCCAATAATGGCTTCAAGCTCAATCATTGTAAACGGTTGAGGGTTGGATTGATGTATCGGTGTCAAGTCTAACGTTTCATAGCGCTTATAAAACTGATAGAGCGATGTTGGTTTAAACAGCATTTATGAATAAAAAAACATTTAAGTTTTCTTTTTCCACAAGGTCATTTGCGCAATGGTATGTTGGTGCTTTCTTGCTGTTTCACGTATGACAAAAGGGACGTCAACTGGAGCTTCTAATGGCTCAAAATGTTCACTCAAATAATGATGTAAGCCATCAAGAGTTGTCATATTCTCACCATTGATTTTATATCCACCGATCCACTGTTGTTTTTCGGTATATTCTTCAAGCCAAGTATAAGGAGAGGTTAATACTAAGATCCCACCTTTACGCATACGTTGGTGAATTGATTTTAAAAATTTCGCAGGCTCATATAATCGATCGATCAAGTTACCAGCAAAGATTAGATCATAGTCTTGATAATGTGGCTTTAAATTGCAGGCATCACCTTGGCTGAAATTGACGCGATCAGCTGTTTCAGCTAGTTTTAAATCACTCAAACTCACTTGTTTTAAGGTGGAAAGTTCGCCTTCATCGGTAATCATATATCGAAGTTGGCCATGCTCGCGTAGGCTTAGCGCATTACGAATAAAACGTGCTGAGAAGTCTAATGCATCGACATGAGGAATCTGTTTAGCTAGCTCAAAACTACTTCGACCGACCGCGCAACCAATATCTAATGCACGCTCAAATTTTTGCTCGGCTGTGATTTCAAAAATCTTTTCGGCACAGGCTTTTGGAAAATTAGGAACATCAAAATATTCATCGCCGTAATGAAACTCTAAATATTGAGAAATAAATTCATCTGTTTCGTAACTGTTAAAGCTTTGATCAATTTCTTCATGCGACTCTACATAACGAAATCCTGCATGTTGATAAAAGTGTCGACGGAAGGCATATCGACTATCTCGATGTGCCTCGTTACCCGTAGAGATCCAACTGCCTCCCTTGATCAAGTTATGTCGGCCATCGAATGTTGGAATTGAAAAATCATCGTAAGCAGGGTGGACACTAAACCCTTCAAAACCATCAATCGCTGACTCTGTCCATTGCCAGACATTCCCTATCACGTCCCCGAAGTCGCCGTGCATAAACTTATTCACTGGCGATGATGAAGCCCAATATTCGAGATTGATATTACCAGGAGCTTTGATCCAATTGGTATGATCTTCTTCGACGTTGAGCTCATATAAACGATACCATTCAGGTTCGCTAGGCAGTCTGATCTGTTTCCCTGTTTTTTCAGTTAACCAGTTGCAGAATGCTTTGGCCTCGTGAAAGTTCACGTCAACAGGCCAGCTCCAAGGCATGTCTATTTCTTCCAACATCGTACGGTAACGATAGTTATTATTTTCCTTGATCCAAAAAATAGGCTGGTTAACTTGTCTAAAGTTTTTCCACTGCCAGCCTTCTTCGGACCAATAACTTTCTGTCGCATAACCTTGATCAGATACAAAGGCTAAAAACTCTTGATTAGAAACTAGAAAACTACTCGCTTTAAAACTTTCAAGCTGAGTGGTTTGGGAGCCGTACTCATTGTCCCAACCGTAGGTGGTTGATGGCAGGTTGCGACCTTGCTGCACTTCACCACCCGGAACTTCCACAAGCTTGTTTGATGGCGCATGGCCGATTTCATTACAGATCGGCCAATCGTGACTAGTTCTCACGTGTTCGATGGGTAACTGTCTGATTAAGACAGATGATGTTTCTAAATGAATTTTTTCATGCTCAATTCCCATCAAAATAATCCAGAACGGATCACTCCATTGCACAGGAAAATTTAAGGGGAGGGTATCGATCAGTTGATCAACCGTTTTGCGAACGTGCTGACGATATTGACGAACAGCATCAACGGTTGGCCAGTCGTAATTTTTTTCATCCAAATCATCCCAAGACATTTCATCGACACCGATCGCCATCATCGATTCCATATCAGGATCAATACGCTGATTAATGATCTTCGATACCATCAGTTTATTTGTGAAAAAAGTTGCGGTATGACCAAAGTAAAAGATCAGCGGGTGACGTAATGATTCGGGACGTTCATAAAAAACGCTATCGTCTTTGAGAACAGAAAAGAGAGATTCATACTGATCGAAGGTTGCATGAAAGTAATCACGAATTTCTTGTCGCTTCAGTTCAGCATCGCCTTGATTAATGACTGGCGTTTTATAGGCTTGTCTCATCTTTGCTATCCCTTATGTCTAATTTTATTAAGCTCACTAGATATACCAGCATGGCTTTTTTAACGTGCACTTGAGGCAATATATTAATGGAAAAGTTCCTTACTCAGCATACTGAATCAAGTTTTTTTTGATAACTCCTGACAAATGTGACCAGATCAGGAAAAAATGCATGGAAATCATCTTCCAAGGCATCGTAGTTGTTTGTCAACTCAACGCCTCCGCCATGCATGTTGTTTTCAAAACGAATCCTTTTTGAAATGCCATCGATCGCTTTGTTGATTCCGGCAGGTTCTTTATACATGGAAAACCAATCGTTTTTTGTCATCATTTCTATGGTACGACTAAACCTTGCTGGAAGCACGAGATAGGTTTCTTTTTTGAGTTTGTTATACCAATCACTTGTTTGAATTGAAAAGTTTTCCGGTGAATACTGTTCCCAATTAATGGCTAAATAATGGTCATAAAAAACATCGATCATAATTCCAGAAAAGCGTCTTCTTTCTGCGGAGATCCGTGACTTACTGCGCTTAACTACTGGGTGAGCATCGGTATATTTATCAATTGCGCGGTGTTGGGCTATGCCGTTAAGGATCACCGGATCAATAAATTGATCCGGTGATCCCTTAACAAAATCACCGAGTAGGTTCCCATAAAGAGAATGTTGAGAATTTTCTGCGAAGTAGAGGTGAGCGAGAAAATTCATTTGCTTGTTATAGGGGCGGTTGTTGTTTAACCGATCCACTCGCGCGCGTTGCGGAACATTTGCATCCAAGGACTGGCCTCTTGCTGCCAGTCATCTGGCAACCATGAGAACTGTTTCTTCAAGAACACACGCTCGGGGTGCGGCATCATGATTGTCACACGTCCGTCGATCGTTGTTAGACCAGTTAAGCCCAGTTCAGAACCATTTGGATTAGCTGGATATTGATCAGCAGTCTCACCATGATTAGTAATGTAATTGAGGCTGACTAAGCCTTGATCGATAACTTTTTGTGATTGCTCTTGAGTATAGCTGGTGCGACCTTCACCGTGCGATACAACGATTGGCATCCGCGAGCCAGCCATGCCTTTTAAGAAAATAGAAGGTGATTCCTGTACTTCGACCATCGATAGACGAGCTTCAAATTGTTCTGAATTATTGCGTAAAAAGACAGGCCAGTGATCAGCACCGGGAATGATCGATTTCAGTTGAGCAAGCATCTGGCAACCGTTACATACTCCTAGAGTAAAGGTGTCTTCACGACTGAAGAATTCACTGAACTGAGCTTTTAGATCCGAATTGAATAAGATTGTTTTTGCCCAACCGCCACCAGCACCGAGCACATCGCCATATGAGAAACCGCCGCAAGCGATCAATCCTGAGAATTTATTGAGTTCTACGCGACCTTCGATCAGATCGCTCATATGAACATCAATCGTTGTAAAGCCAGCTCTATCGAAAGCGGCTGCCATTTCCAAGTGGCCATTAACACCTTGCTCACGAAGGATCGCCACGCTGGGTTTATTGGCTGAATCGGTCACAGGCGTTTCATCGACTTCATAAGTGAGTGACACAAACATGCCCGGATCGTGCTCATCTTGTAAGGCAGCATATTCTTGCTGTGCACATTCTGGATTATCACGCAGTGATTGTATGTGGAAAGATGTTGATGACCAGAGACGTTGGATCGCCATAAGATCGTCAGCATAAATGGTTTGATCTTGCTGCGATATTTTTACCTTCATGTCATTGTTCAAGCCACCAATCGCATGGACGTGATCGGCTAGCAGACCATCTGAAGTCAGACATTTGATGACCTGTTCTCGATCTTCCGTTCGGATCTGAATGACGGCTCCTAGTTCTTCACTGAACAAGCTCGCGAGCGATGCTTCCGCTAAGTTAATGTCGATACCTGTTCTGCCAGCCAATGCCATCTCAACGAGTGTTGTGAACAGCCCACCATCAGATCGATCATGATAGGAAAGCAACATATCTGCTTCTATTAATAATTGAATGCTACGGAAGAATGTTTTTAATAACTTCGCATCATCCAGATCAGGTGATTCATCACCCAGTTGATTGAATACTTGAGCAAGGGCAGAACCACCAAGACGATTCTTACCTGCGCCCAGATCGATATAAATAAGCTCTGTTGGCTCATCCAAGATACGTAACTGTGGCGTTAAGCTCATGCGAACATCGACCACGGGTGCAAAGGCTGTAATGATTAATGACAGTGGCGAGACAACTGAGCGTTGCTCATCACGATCTTGCCAGATGGTTTTCATCGATAAGGAATCTTTACCCACGGGAATACAAATACCCAGTGCTGGGCAGAGTTCCATACCAACAGCTTTTACGGTATCAAACAGTCGTGCATCTTCATCTGAGTGCCCGCAAGCAGCCATCCAGTTTGCTGAGAATATAATGTCCGACATTTTCATAATACGAGCGGCAGCGATATTCATGATCGCTTCGCCTATTGCCATTCGACCAGAAGCAGCGGCATCGATCATCGCCAGTGGCGTTCGTTCGCCCATCGCCATTGCTTCACCAGCACAGCCTAAAAATGAGTTGGAAGTGACAGCACAATCAGCCACAGGAACCTGCCACGGGCCAACCATTTGATCACGTGCAACGAGGCCTGTAACACTGCGATCACCAATCGTGATCAGGAAGCGTTTATCAGCAACGGCAGGAAGTTGTAAAACGCGCTCAGCGGCTGTTTTGATATCGATACCTTGATCATCAAATGCTGTGTGAACAGGTGTGATACGTTGTGTTTCACGACTCATCTTCGGCGGTTTGCCAAGCAAGACTTGCATCGGTAGATCAATGGGTTGATCACCGAACAGACGATCATTCAAAATCAAATGACGTTCACCAGTTGCATCGCCCAACACGGCAAAGGGACAACGCTCGCGAGCACAAATCTTCTCAAAGAATGTTTCGGCTTCAGGCGCGATGGCTAATACATAACGTTCTTGTGATTCATTACACCAGATCTCAACGGGAGACATGCTTGGATCCGAACTAGGTACTTCGCGAAGCTCAAAAATCGCACCACGCTCAGCGTCATTTACCAGCTCGGGCAGGGCATTTGAAATACCACCGGCACCAACATCATGAATAGAAACGATCGGGTTATCATCCCCTAAACTCCAACAGCTATCGATGACTTCCTGACAGCGGCGTTCCATTTCTGGGTTTTCACGTTGAACTGAGGCAAAGTCCAAGTCAGCATGGCTTTGACCTGATGTGACTGAGGAAGCAGCACTGCCGCCCAAACCGATCAACATGGCTGGGCCGCCGAGTACGATAATTTTTGATCCAGCCGGAATTTGATCTTTATGAGTGTGTTGCGGACGAATATTACCCAAGCCACCGGCGATCATAATGGGTTTGTGATAGCCACGAACTTCACCGTTTATTATTTGCTCATAAGTACGGAAATAACCACAAAGGGCAGGGCGGCCGAATTCATTATTAAATGCCGCTCCACCGATGGGGCCCTCAAGCATAATCTCGAGGGCCGAAGCGATGCGCTCTGGTTTGCCGTAATCGACTTCCCATGGTTGAGTGAGCGCAGGGATTTTCAAGTTAGAGACAGAAAAACCAGTCAGACCTGCTTTCGGTTTTGAGCCTCGGCCAGTCGCACCTTCATCACGGATTTCGCCACCAGAACCTGTTGCCGCGCCAGGGTAAGGTGAAATAGCCGTTGGGTGATTATGCGTTTCAACCTTGGTCAATATATGAATAGCTTCATCTACATATTCATATTGCCCCGTTGTTGGGTTCGGAAAGAAACGTTCGCCTGAATATCCCGTCGTGACTGAGGAGTTGTCAGAATAAGCTGACAACACGCCGCCGGGGTTGGTTTGGTGTGTATTCCTGATCATGGCGAATAAAGAACGATCTTGTTCTTTTCCATCAACTTTCCAGTCAGCATTGAATATTTTATGGCGGCAGTGTTCGGAGTTCGCTTGGGCGAACATCATCAACTCAACATCAGAAGGATTTCTGTTGAGTTTGGTAAAATTCTCAAACAAGTATTCGATTTCGTCTTCTGACAAAGCTAATCCAAGCTCGCTATTAGCCGTTTGCAGGGCACTAATACCATCCGTGAGCATATCGATATGTTTGATGATCCCCGCTTCGGCTTGATCAAATAAAGATTCTGCTTGTGCTGCTTTAGTCAGCACCGTTTCCGTCATTCGATCATGAACCAAAGGTGTAATCTTCAACAAATCATCTTCGTTGAGACTTGAGCCATCGTTGGTTTGGAAAGCCCATTCAATACCACGCTCCAATCGCTCAACTTTTGTTAAGCCGGCATTTCTTGCGATGTCGGTAGCTTTGCTCGACCAAGGAGAGATGGTTCCGCTGCGTGGGATAACTAATAAATGGGTCTTCTCCAAGGTAGCTTTTGGAGAGGTTCCATAGGATAAAAGTTCGCCTAGTTGTTGTTTTTCTTGATCATTCAGATCTGAACTACATTTTGAAAAGTGTATAAAATGCGTCGAAATAGCAGTAACTTGAGGTACGACTGTTTGAATTTCTTGTAGAAATTTGTCCAGTCGAAAGGTAGAAAAAGCGGCACTTCCAGCAAACGTTAACATAGGATTCTTTGGTGTGATTTTATTAGAGGTTATAAAAAACAGGAATGATACCTGATCCTGAGCAGAAAGTGGCTTGCTGCGTTGTCAAAATCATGACTTTTTCTCCACTTTAAAGTTAAATACCTGATGCCAGTAGTCAGGTATTCATGGTACGCTTCTTTTTTTGACTACACACACCATTATGCAAGCTGCTCCAGACCTCTTTTCCTATAAAAAATATTGGGCCAAACGTTTTGGTTCTGCTCCCGTTTTACCGATGTCCAGAGAAGAAATGGACGAGCTGGGTTGGGATAGCTGCGATGTTATCTTAGTGACGGGTGATGCCTATGTGGATCAGGCCAGTTTTGGTATGGCCTTAGTGGGGCGTGTGTTGGAAGCGCAAGGTTTCCGTGTTGGGATTATTGCCCAGCCAGACTGGCAAAATAAAGATGACTTTATGCGTCTCGGCAAACCGAATCTTTATTTCGGTGTAACTGGCGGCAATATGGATTCAATGGTTAATCGTTACACGTCTGAGCGACGTGTTCGATCAAATGATGCCTACACGCCAGATGGTGCGGGTGGTCAACGACCTGATCGTTGTGTCATCGTTTATACCCAACGTTGTCGTGAAGCTTACAAAGGCGTGCCTGTGATGATCGGGGGTATTGAAGCTAGCCTGCGCCGTATCGCTCATTATGATTACTGGTCCGAAAAAGTTCGTCGTTCTGTACTATTAGATGCAAAAGCTGATCTGTTAGTTTATGGGAATGCTGAACGGCAGGTTGTCGAGATCACTCATCGTGTTGCGCAGGGTGAAAGCTTAAATCAGATCAGAGATGTACGTGGTACAGCGTTTCTTTGTAATGAACGTCCAGCAGACTGGTGGGAAATAGATTCCACCGATCTTGATACACCGGGGAAATTGGAAGCACCGATTGATCCCTATCTCGACACAACAAAAACTCAGGAAGTGTGTGATTCAGCTCAAGCCGCTGAGGAAGAGGCGAGTAAAGGCGTTAGTGGAAAACAAAACGTCATAAAATTCGTTAAGAATGTGAGAAAGTCTGAGCGTGAAAAAACAGTTATTCGGTTACCGGCTTACGATCAAGTAAAGTCAGATCCCATTATGTATGCCCACACCTCGCGTATTTTGCATCTTGAAACCAACCCCGGCAATGCTCGGGCGCTTATCCAGCAGCATGGCCAACAGCATTTATGGCTTAACCCACCACCGATCCCTTTGACGATGAAGGAAATGGATAGTGTTTATGATTTGCCTTATACAAGACAGCCGCATCCGTCTTATGGCAAAGCAAAAATCCCTGCCTATGAAATGATCCGTTTTTCGATCCCAATTATGCGGGGTTGTTTTGGGGGGTGTACTTTTTGTTCGATAACGGAGCATGAAGGCCGCATCATTCAAAGCCGATCAGAAGACTCTATTATCAATGAGATCGAAACCATTCGTGATACCGTGCCTGAATTCACAGGTGTGATTTCTGATCTGGGTGGCCCAACAGCGAATATGTATCGCTTGTCGTGCAAGAGTCCTGAAATAGAAGCATCATGTCGTAAGCCGTCCTGTGTTTATCCCGGAATTTGTCAGAATCTGAACACAAATCATGATCCGCTGATCAAGATCTATCGACGCGCTAGAAAGCTACCTGGAATTAAGAAGATCCTCATCGCATCGGGTTTGCGTTATGACCTTGCGGTTGAATCACCTGAATATGTTAAAGAATTAGTCTCTCACCATGTTGGAGGTTATTTGAAAATTGCCCCTGAACATACGGAAGGCGGGCCATTATCAAAGATGATGAAGCCAGGCATTGGGACTTACGATAGCTTTAAAAAAATGTTCGAGAAGTACTCAAAAGAAGCGGGTAAAGAACAATATTTGATCCCGTACTTTATCGCGGCGCATCCCGGCACAACCGATGAAGATATGATGAATCTTGCCATCTGGTTGAAATCGAATGATTTTCGGGCTGATCAGGTGCAAGCATTTTTACCCTCGCCAATGTCTACTTCTGCGGCCATGTACTATTCAGAAAAGAATCCACTGAAAAAAATCTCACGAAATAGTGAGCCGGTTTTTGTTCCTAAAGGTAAGAAGCAACGGCAATTACACAAAGCTTTTCTTCGTTATCATGATGCGAATAATTGGCCGATGTTACGTGAAGCACTAAAACGGATGGGTCGAGCTGATCTAATTGGTAATGGTAAAAAACACCTTATACCTAACTGGCAACCAGCAGGAACGGGTGATGAAACTGAAGGACGACGCATCAGCCCGAAAGCGAAAAAGAAGGTTAATGGTGGAAGGATATTGACCCAACATACAGGGCTACCAAAAACACCTAGCTTTAAGAAGAAACGTAGTCCGAACAAACCGAAGAAAAGAACGCGTTAAAACGTGATTTAGTGATTGATATTATTAGACAATTTATGCATTTCTCATAGCATATGAAATATGAATGATTGATGAATATTAGAAACTTGCATTTGGACGGGCCAAGAGCATATGCTAGGGCTGACGTTAAGGATTTTTAAAAATTAAATGCAGGGGAAGTGATATGAGTCTAGTAAGCACATTAGGAAAAATGGCTGTAGGTATGATGGTTGCTAAAGGTGTCGGTAAAATGGTCGGCGGCGGTAATAAGCAGGCTGGTGGTTTAGGTGGGCTTCTTGGAGGTTTAGCAGGTGGCGGTCAATCAGGTGGTGGTCTCGGTGGTCTGCTCGGCGGCTTAACGGGTGGTGGTCAATCAGGTGGTGGTCTCGGTGGGCTACTCGGTGGCTTAACAGGTGGTGGTAACCAGTCTGGTGGTGGCATAGGTGACATTTTAGGCTCGCTTGCTGGCGGTAATTCTAGTGGCGGTGGTCTTGGTGGTTTGGCTGGAATGCTAGGTGGAGCAGGTGGTCAACAAGGCGGAGGCCTCGGTGGCATTCTGGACTCTCTTGGCGGTGGAGCTTCACAGGCTTCTGCTGGTGGAGGTTTGGGTAGCTTACTCAACAGTGTTTTGCAAGGTAATCAAGCTGATCAACCGACAAATGATCAAGAGCAGCAAGCAGAAGTTATGTTGCGTGCGATGATCAGTGCAGCGAAAGCAGATGGTGAAATTGATCAAGCAGAGCAACAAAAAATTGCGGAGCATCTAGAAGATGTCTCTCAAGAAGAGGTTGCTTTAGTACGTTCTATAATGAACGAACCGCTTGATATGCAGAGTTTGGTTAATAGCATTCCAAATGGTATGGAGCAACAGGCTTACTTTATGTCATTGCTAGCGATTAATCTTGACTCAAAACCAGAAGCAGAATACCTACACAACCTTGCGCAAGGATTGAATATTTCTCAGCAAGCCAGTAATAGTATTCACGAAAAACTTGGCGCACCAGCTCTATATAGCTAGACGTTAATTAAGGTGTATAAAAAAGCCTCATTTACTTTCGAAGTAGGTGGGGCTTTTTATTGTTTGCTATATATTCTTTTCTGGGCGTTATTCATAACGCAGTAAAAAATGCCAAGAGTAGTTTTTCTAATATGAAAGATAGGCAAGTTAATATTGCGATTATTAATTATCCTGGGGCCATGTTATCTGCGGTATATGGCATGCAAGAGATTTTTCAATTAGCCAATAAAATCTGTCATGAGAGGGAGCTAAAAAATCATTTCTCTATCATGATCTATGACCTTAACGAAGAGCACCAATCACTATTTAACGATTCTGTTACTCAGGTTGTGATTATTCCGCCAGATATAGGCGGCAATTATTATCAACAACCAGAAAAGTCATTAACGGAATGGTTGTTAAAACAGCACGGGAATGGTGCGACACTTTGTTCTGTATGTGCGGGAGCTTTCATTTTGGCTGAGACGGGTTTATTAGTAAAAAGAGAAGTAACGACTCACTGGGATCTCGCTGATCAATTTAGTAAGAAATATCCAAATGTATTACTCGATAGTAATAAAATATTAATTAATGGAGGCGATATTATTACAGCTGGAGGTTTGATGTCTTGGTTAGATCTTTGTATGGAGTTAGTAGGACAAATTGCCGATCAAAACGTTATGCGCCAGCTTGGAAAATATCTAGTTATTGACACTGGGCCACGAGAGCAACGTTATTACGTTAGTTTCTCACCGGTGCTTGATCACGGTGATAAGGAAATCTTAAAGGCGCAGCATTTTATGCAAGCTCACATAGAAAAAAATATTACTGTGAAGCAACTTGCCACAGATAATTTTTTAACTGAGAGAACATTTCTACGACGATTTTTGAAGGCTACAGAGTTAAAACCTATACATTATTTGCAAAAACTTAGAATTCAAAAAGCCTGTGATCTTATCGAAACTACCAATTTAACGGTTGATGCAATTGCTTTTAAGGTTGGCTACGGAGACACCAGTGCATTTCGGAAAATATTTATCAAAATAATGGGCTTAACCCCTAGAGAATTCAAAAATAGGTTTTCTAAAAACTGAAAATATTTTCTTACCAGTGAAAATAGATTTCAAACTTACACATTTGTCAATTATGACATCTTTTATGTCATTTCCAATATAAGTAATTATCGTAGCTTCAGTAATAATATTTAGTTCTACTGAAGTTAAATATGAGGTTATCTAGCATGTCAAAAACTGCACTATTACTGATTGATATACAGAATGATTATTTTACAAGTTTTGAAGGTGCTAAATTGCCTTTAAATAATATGGAACAATCTGCTGTTGAAGCAGGAAAGCTATTAAACAAATTTAGAGAACAACAGGCGCTAGTTGTTCATGTAAGGCATCAATTTCCTTCAGCTGACGCACCATTTTTCCAACTTGGATCTACAGGTGCAGAAACACACTCATCTGTAGTACCACTTGAGAATGAGGAAACGGTGGTAAAGCATCAAATTAATAGCTTTCACGAAACTAATCTGAAAGAGATTCTCGATAGAAATAATATCGAGAACCTTGTTATAGTTGGAGCTATGAGCCATATGTGCATCGATGCTGTGACAAGAGCTGCAAGTGACTATGGTTATAAGTGTTCATTAGCACATGATGCTTGTGCAACATTTGGGCAAGAATTCAATGGCGTGACTGTTTCCGCCGAAGATGTGCATGCGACCTATATGGCAGCACTTGGTTTTGCTTATGCTGAAGTTACGAGTACTGAGGAGCTGCTTGAAAAGATAGAACTATAAGTTGGTACGATCTATTTATTTATAGTGAGTCGTACGTAAGAATCTTCTTTACGTACGATTTATTTCTTATTTGAAATTTTATTTTTTAATTCGATCAGTTAAGTCATCAGCAAAATAGAGTTTAGTATTTTGATGAACATTTTCATCCGACAGTAGTTCTTTAACAGAACACCATTTTACTTCAGAGTGTTGATCGTCCAGTTCTAAAGTAAGGTTTTCCTTTAGAATGATTTTATATCCTAAAACAACATAATGCGTGTTAATTCCTTCTACTTCTGAAAAATTATCATCATAGATATGATCGTAAGCTCCTAACAGTTGAGCATCTGATAGTGTTATATTTTGTCCCAACTCGGCCATAGAAATTCGTTGAATAGCATCCGCTAAGGTTTCATTTTTTTTGATACGCCCACCGGGAACAAACCAAAAACCTTGAGCAGGTCTATTGACACGCTTACCTAATAAATAATTACCTTGTGTATTTTCTATTATAAGATCAATTGAAACGAGAGGAGTTGAGTCAATTACCATTAAAAAAGTGTTGTCATCAATCATTTAAAAACTGCTCTTTAGTTGTATATTAATATCCAAACTTACCATAATAACCTCAAATATTGATATGTATTTATATATACTATCGTTAATGGGGCTTGAGGTAAGCATGATTAAGATCGACTTAACTTTGACAAATTAAATGTTTATTTATAGCAGAGTCTATCGGAAAAAAATAAGTGTTCTATCTTTATATTAAACAATATCTACAATTAGTCGATGCGCCGAGAGGAGACTGAGAGAAGATAAACGTGGCGTTATAGCTTAAAACCGGTCTCCGAAATTAGGATGAAGTATCAGCCCTAATTGTGAGAATCATCGAGACTAAATTGACATCTTATTAAGAGTGCATGTCGTCCTAGTTGATTGTTTTAATGAAACCACTACTGAACGGCTACCTTTAAATCACTGACATTATAAGATTGAGACATGACGTTTTGTTTTATCGTAGTTGATGATGTACGAGGGTTATAAAGCACTTGTTTAATCTGTTTCCCTGTCGATTTTAGATAAGACTCTACAGCAAGGTTATGAGGCTTGCTTCCCCAATCTTCTCCAATCACGAAAATATCAGCATTAAGTTCTTGGCAGCCAGAGACATACTCAAGTTCATCGTAGGGCCGTACGATATCAACACAACGCAGAGCTCTTAACATTTCCATTCGTTGTTCAAGAGGAATTACAGGTACATTAGGCTTATAAGAATTCACAACACGATCGGAAGCAACACCAACGGCCAGAACACCACCTAATGATTTACAATATTCCAGTAGAGCAAGGTGTCCTACATGTAACAAATCAAAAGTACCTACGGTATATATGAGCATATGTTTTTTCATCCTTTGAAAAATAATAAAGAGTGTCGATTTTTATTAACTTGTTTTACAAGTGCGAACATGGGCTACCAAAGCTTCCACGCATAAATAAATGTTATCGCAAGGGTATAAAATGCAAGTAAATAAACATTCCTTGGATTGCCAGAGAATTTGGGCGTTTTAATTTGAGACACATTGAGAACCGCTAAGGTTATGGTACTGACACAGAGGACTATTAAAAATAATCCATCGGGAAGAATACTTTCTAAGAGAAAGATAAAAACCAGTATTATGTTATTGTTATCCAGCGCTAGCCCTGTGTACTTGGACTCATCTGACAAGCCGAAGGTACTGAAGTAACTTAAACGTATGGCACTGGCAGCAAGTATGATGAAGGCGACAGGTAGAAAGATGGGTTCAAATTTTCCATAGCTAAGTAAAAGAATCGCGGGGGCGACGCCATAGCTAACAATATCTATGAGTAGGTCGAGTTGGCCACCAAAAATTCGATCATTGCCCGTGCGCCCTTTCATTTTTCTTGCTACTAAGCCATCGGCCCAGTCAAAGGCAACGGCCCATATCATGCCAATCATTGCTGCGTAGTAAACACCAATAATACTGAAGTAGATTGCTAATATTGTGCATGCTAATCCGGCAAGTGAGCACATATTTGGAAGGTCTTTCACATAGGAAATAATAGCGGGTTGTAACTCTTGGGTTTCATCGTTACTCGTGGTCATGGTGCTCCTAAAAGGAATAAGTACAAATCAAGGACACACCCACTTATCTCTGATCAAAAGAACAGAGTTACGCTAAAAAATTGGCTGTTCTCATTAAGATTGAGAAGCGTAAAAAGTAGGTGTTGTGGATCCACTCTATTTGTTTGAAAGCAAATAGAGTCGCAATAAGGAGGATATAGGCGTGTTGGCCAGTAGGCTCGATAGAGGGGAAAAACTAACTTTGCCACTATACGCTCTATTTAGTCAGGTGCACAGCGGTTTGATTTTTAATCTATATTGTCTAGGGTTACAGCTAAGAGGTGATTTAAGAGAACCATCTTAGGGGTTTGACTCAAAATAACTACGCGTAGTTGGATATAGGACACACTGAAAGCAACAAAGAAATAGATGAACTACTCACTTAGCACATGCATACATTTGAGAAATATAGATCTAAAAACAGTGGGTTAGCTTGAGCGGAGCGGAGAGAACTGTCTGTAGTCTTTAGACTTGTTGATGTACTTGTAAGAGATAATTAAAATGATGAGCTAGGCTGTTTTAGGAACTCTACTTCTTCAACGGTAGATACGCGATGTAGAATCGAATTTCTATGAGGGTACCTGCCAAATTTTACAATTATATCTCGATGCTTTACTTCAAAATCCAAATTAGATTGGATACCATTATCTTTATATAATTTTAAAGCGACATTATGAATACTTAAAGATTCGCTATGCATATACGGCATATAAATAAAGCTTCGTTCGACTTCATTTAACTCATTGTGCTTTCCAAGAGAAATTGCTTCTTGAGACAAAGCTAGGGCTAATGGATCTGATGAAAAGGCTTTAGGCGAATCTCTAAATATATTTCTCGAAAATTGATCTAGAATTAATATTTCAGCTAAACGTCCTTTCGCTGAGCTTCGCCACTCAAATAATTCACACTTGTTAGCCTGCTCATGTAAAGCTGAAAACTTATCGGCAATATTAGTATCAAAATCAGTCTCTTTAACCCACCATTGAGATTGTTCTATTTCATGAAACCAGAAAGATAAAACATCATCGTAATTCACCGTACTCTCCTTTGGATATAACGCCTTGCTATACGAACGCCTCTTTTAGTGCTTCGTTTTAAGCATTTTTATCATGTAAATGTTTATTAGCTATAAGCAAATAATAACAAAAGTTTCCAGATCTATAAGCATAATATCGATAGGTAATTACGCTATTAAACTGAGGTTAAACACATTTTTTTACTCAATCATTTTTTTTATTTTTATTGCTTTTTCAAAGTGATCGAGTTTGTGAGTAATTATCCACCAGTGAGCAGCTTCCATTAAAAGCTCAGGATCATTATTTCTGTTAGCGAAGAAGGCATAAAACGACAGTCCAACATTAGAACCTTTTTTTGCAATTTTTCTTTCGCAAACATCAATCATTTTTCTCTTTAAACTTTCCCTCATGCTTAATAGTCTATACCTTATTTTTATAATGCTTAAATATCGCAAAATGCCCTAAAAGGTGGAGTGTTTCCTATTCACCACATGCCTTTCTCTCCGTCAGAATAAGGTCTCGGTAATCTCATTCTAGCGGTTACGAAAGTCATGTCTTCTTAAATTAGGTCAGTGGTGCACTTTGATGTAGAATCCGCCAAATGATAACCATCCTCAATACAATGGTTAAAAATGGGGAGGTTTGGGATGAAAAACTAGTTTAAAAGCTTGACTTGGAACCACAGTCTCTTGTTATGTCTATTTGAAGCCTAATGGGAGTATTGTATTAATAGTAAAGTCTCGAACTAAAGCAGGATCTAAAGAAAGACTAGAAACAAGTTTCGAACCTTTTGTACAAGTTGCACAACCTTTTTCTGTGTAAAGAAAACAACCACCGCACCCAGCACCTTTAAGACCATATATTTTTGTTGCTTGATTTTCATCATCTTTAGTTAAATCTAAGATAAAGCCATTTATGTCAGGGGTTATTTTTAATCGTTCTTCTTTGATTGTTGTAATAATCAATATTACAGGGGAGTTTTTTGATGTTACTAAAACAGCAACGTTGTTTTTTGAATTTAAAAATTGTTTAGATACTTTTCCTTGGCTTGTTGTTGAAAATGAAGGAATATATTTACCTATAAGAGTATTAGCCTCTATAGAGTTAATTGGTTTGGCTTCTATAGTTGCTAAAGAAAGAGATGTATCTAATGATATTTTTTTTATTAGTTTTCTCAAATAACCTATAGTTAAATCATCTGTAGTTGTACATTGCTCATTTTTAGAAATATTGGTTGAGTTACATCCTTGTAATATTATAGATAAAAAAAGACAGCTTATAATAATTTTAAACATTATGTACTCCTTGATATATTTCTTATGGATAGTTGGAAGTTCTTTCTTTTATCTTAGCACGGCCAATAGTTTATATAAAAATAATTTATTAATTATGGTTTAAGCCAGTAGAGACATAACGCCTTGCTCAGCGGAAAACGACGAGCGCTAGCGAGTAGTTTTTCCGATGAAGCAACTTGTATGGTTAATAAGGTACAAAGAACGGGTAAACTGAGCCCCACCTTTAGTTAGCTACTAAAGGCCCTTATGTAGTAGCTCGATGCAGCACCGG
>OJDV01000067.1_pt1 | contig 74098 bp, 56 predicted proteins | sample 1592911 | NCBI WGS metagenome assembly OJDV01 (sample SAMN05416860, study PRJEB24817) | seawater metagenome | isolation source: Sea water | place: Canada:Atlantic | collected 2013-11 | reverse complement strand
TCTACACAGAGTAGATCGTCGGCAGCGTCAGATGTGTATAAGAGACAGTGCCTCTTCTGCTCTGAGCTTAACGGCAGTCGAATCGTCTACAACTCTCTGTGCATTTGCTTCTTGTTCTTGAACCTTCCTCCCTAAATCCCGCGTCGCCGCTTCGTCGTCGGTAATTGCACGTCGCAGGCGCTCAGAGTCGGCGTCAAATTTGTTGATGACGCTTCGGAGGTTCTTGCTTGTCGTGTCGAGCAGGGAGACCTGCGAATCGATTCGTTTGCGGCGCACTTCGATCTCCGCGGCTGCTTGCTCGATGAGTCGCAGGTTTTGGGCTGCTTCTTTGTCGTCGATGAGAGCATTCGCCGCGCGTCGCAGCTCGTCCAGTGCCTTGGCCGCCTTTGCGCCAAGTCCTTCGGAGAACTTTTCTGCATCCCTCAGCGTCTTTTGTGCGCTCTTGAGGTCCCGGTCGGTGTCTTTGGCAGTCGCAGACAGCGATTCGATGAGCGGCTGCTTTTCTCGTAGCTGCTCGTCGACATCTTCGAGGGCGGCGATCGTTTCATCGATCGACGTTCCATTGCCCTTGTCTTCGGTGAGACGCTGCACGACGCGCTTCAATTGCTCGAGTTTGCGTTCGATTGCGGCGCCTGTTTTGTCAGAGTCGGCGGCACGCTTTGCTGCAGTTTCGATGTCGCGCAGCTGTTTTGTGAGATCGGCGGCTACCTTGGCAGTGTCGACTTTGAGTTGTGCAAGGCGAATGGAGCGCGACTTGAGCACGGCTTCGTCGACCTCGGCTCGTTGTGCCGGCGGAAGAGAGCCGAGAATGCGCGCAACATTGAGATTGAAAGCGCGTGCGATCTTTTCCCAGTTCTCTACTGCGACCCAGTTCGCGAGGCCGCGTCGACTGGAGAGTTCCTCGACGCGCAGCAGCCATGTCGAGAGGTCACCGCGCACTCGTTCCAGCTGCACGGCGAGAGCTACCTGCTCGGAGCGATTTGACGCGTTGATTTCGGCAAACTGTCCGATGAGTGCCTTGATTCGAGCAGCAGAGTCGAGCAGCGAACGACCTGCGTCGAGGAGACGCTCGATGTCCACGAGTCTGGACAGTTGGATCACGTCTGTCGATCCATCTGTGTCGTCGAGCGCCGCCGATAGCAGTTGCCGCAACTTGGCCATGCCCTTTTCTTCCTTCATCGCACCTTCCAGTGTGTCGACTCGTTCGCGGAACTCTTGCTCTGGCATAAAAAGTCCGATGTTGGATCCTGCGCCGAGAAGCGTCAGGCGTCTGTGGGGGATCTGAGACTGTGCATCGCCGAGTAGGCCGTCCAGCTCGTCCGTCGGAATAGTGGCAACACTGCTAACGTCCCACTCGATAGTGAGCAGCGCTTCTGGTGTCGGTTCAAACTCAATCTTGGCAAATTCGCGGAGCAGGCTAATGGCCACTTGCTCTACGAGTTTGATTACTTCAAACTGCTCCTCGATAGTCTCTTTGTACGTAATCGGTGCCAAGTCGGCCGCCAGTTGGAAGTAGCGACGCGCCTTACGGGCGACGCGCTCGATCTGCGCTACGCGCCCGCGGTCGTCTGTGTTGTTGACGTCAAATACGACTGCGTCTTCTGCGAGAGATTTGATCTCCTTGGCATCAATTGAGAGTTCGTTCTGGTCGCTCCCGGCATCTCCGCCGTCGACGAGACCGACGAGACCGGCGACAGCATTCAGCATACGCGTACGTATACGGTCGCGGCTCGCGGCAGAGAGCGAGAAATCCTGAGAAATCTGCGGGGCAGACTGTGGCAATGGGCGAGCGGTGATCACTTGGAAGTACACAGTCTGCAGCTCGGCGAACGTGGCCATGTTCTGTAGCCGAGCTTTGATAGGTTCAGAGTTCTCGTTCTCGAAGAATCTTCGAAGGACGGATTGTGCTACGATCGGAACGAACGCATCCTTTCCGTCGGAGTCGATCACTTCTCGTAGCGCGGCACGATACTCGAGGAACGCCTCGTCGAGCGGGTCGGCGTCGTTGCGTACGACCAGCACGGCGTTGATCGCAATTGCAGTTAGGCGAGCCACGACTCGTTCAGCTGCACGCAGAGACTCTGCGATCGACATCAGCTGATCTTCGTCGTCCCCGCGACGCACCGCAAGTTCCTTTTCGATCTGGAGGAAGTATCCAGCTGCGTGCAAGAGCTTCATTGCCTCGACAAACCGTGTGAGTTGGTCGTCGGGACTCTCTTTGACGCTGTTGGCCTTGATAACAGCCTCGCGCTGAACGCGCAGACGAAGTCCGTTGATTTGACGCTGTGCGCGGTCTGAGAATGCCGTCGACGATAGTGTGGCGCGCACACCGGACAGGACCTCTTGAGTCTCCGTGGTGAGTTGCGCGAGATCGCCTGTAAGTGTCTTCTTGGCGTTTTCCACTACAGACGTGAGCTGTTTATCGAGCGCGGCCACGATTGTCGCGTCGATTTTCTGCTGTTGCTTGATCAAGTCAATTTCATCTTCGGCGAGAAGGTCAGACGCATCGCTGATGTCTGGAGCTTCGCCTGTCTGGTAGAGCTGCTCGAGTGCTCGTCCAAAGACGCGGGCCGACCGCAGAGATGCTAGAAGTGCACCGAAGCGTGAACGAGAGCTTTCAGGCGACAGAACCAGACTGTCGTCCTCGATGATAGCAGCATCAAATGCAGCGTTTTCGATCTTAGCGATCAATCCGTCGAGGCGCGCGAGAACAATGCGCAGTGGATCGGATGTGATCGCCGTCGGCTGCAATTTAAGTCGAGCGTCAGCGGCGTTACTAGGCACGACGTCAAAAGCCGCTTCGGCGATACGCTTGGTGTCGTTAAAGACCTCGCCGTCGATTGCCTCGATGACGCTGTTGGGGTCCACTTGCATTTCCTTGTCGGGGTGACGCTTCGGCAGTGTACCAACAAAGATGCGTCGTCGAAGCTGCTGCGAAAGGGCGCGCGCCACGCCATCGACGGAGAGAAGCTGCGAAGCGAGCTTGTCGGCAACGTCGTCCAGCGACCGGAGAACGCGCTCGCGCAGAGACGCGCGATCAGCAGACCCTCGCAGAGATTCGCGGTACAGTCGCTCGTCCTCGACATCGGTGCGAATTGCATCGATTGTAACCTTAAATGCTGCAAGTGCATCTGTTTTTCTTCGCACGTCGCGCAACTGGATTGCAAGACGCTCGCCGCCTTGTACGTCTACAAAGTCCGTTTTGGCAGGGTCGGCCAGCGAAAGTAGGTAGAAAGTTGCCAGTTGCCGTGCACTTGTCTCGCCGTCGGCATCGAACAGTGCAATGGCCGCCTTCACGGCGGCTGCGGCTGGAACTCGATCGACGACAGCGTCGAGTCGTGCGTCAACAGTGCGTCTCGTGTCGCCGCGCACCCTCTTAGCGAATTCGCGATCAAAGGACTTGCGCAGAGCTGCGTAAATGTCCTCGGCGAAGCGATCCGGTGCGTCGTCGATTTGAGGATAAGAGTCCACGGCGACACGAAGTGCTTTCGACGCGACGTTCGCATTGTCGACCTCTCGTGACCCTCTCAACAGAGCAGTTTGCGAGTTGTCGTCGATATCGAGCGCACTTGCCATCTTTGTGCGCCAGCTATCTAGTTCGATCCCGAGCAGTAGTTCGTTCTCGCGGGTCACGAAGCGTGCCTGTTGCATTCGGCGCAGCGGGGTCACGGTGTTCACCGAGAGAGTCGCGCTGCGACGGATTTCGTCGATAAATGTCTCTCCGACGGCGAGTGACGCCACGCGAAGAGCAGAGTTCTGTTGGAACTCTGCTGCGGCCGAAGAGAGAGGTTTTCCTGGAGCAGGGCTGTTGGCACTAACCACCGACTTGCGGATCTGGATGGAGTTGGGAGATTCGATCTTGGCAGCGACAGATGCTTCGCCGAACGAGTTGGCAAAGTAGTACTCAATGCCAACCGTGTTGGGGCTTGCGACCAGAGCGCTGGCATAGGCTGCGGCCGCCGCGTGCATGACGCGTAAAGTGGCGATCGTGCAAACAATTCTCGTAGCATAGAATGCGGCGAGCTGCATTCGCGCTCGCTCGGTTTGGAAGTTCACCGAGAGCTTTTCGTCGGAGAAGTCGAGGCGCGCCATTACCGCATCCTGAAAGAGGATGTCAATTGACGACGGCGGAAGAGTGTCTGGTTTGCCGCCAGAAATGTCGGTCTGTGGAACGCCGCTGCGAAATTTCTTGCGCAGCAAAACCGGCACAGAGCCGACGCCGAGTGCGTCTTCGAAATTGACAGTTGCGTCGCCGCGCACAGAGCCGACGAGAGAAACTGTGGTGCTATCTCTCTGGACGTAGCCAGAGAGTAGCGACGATTCGAGCCACGGGAACGTGACTCTGACGAGCATCTCGCCGCTTGCGTCCTCGGTTGTACGGCTGTCAGACAGCTGGCGTACGGCAATGCCGTCTTTGACGATGTCGGCGAGTCGCAGCATGTGCACAAGCGGCTCGTCTTGTGTGACGAACGAGAAGATTCCGACGCCAGCCTTGCCGGCTGGCACTTCGTACACGGAATCCATCAGCTGGCGGCTCTTGGCCGTCGGTCCGCGCAGCATGTCGACGAGGAAGAGTGAGCCCTGGCCGATTCCCTGCGCTCCGTCGGTGTCGGGTAGAGCTGTGTACAGTAAACGGGCATAGTCGTCCTCGCGCTCAGTGAGGCGTGCAGATGTGAAGCGTGGTTCGCTGCTCATTGCTCGTTGGTGTTACAAGAGAGCTCGGCCGTGTTCGACAAGCGAGTGTCTGCGTTTGTTTAATTTACAGGCTGCGCACACGCACGCCGATACTGCTCGATCCTCGCGCGTTTCAGTAGACCAATGAACGCCTTGTTGTCTGGGTTCACTGCGCTGCGCAGTTCGACGATGTCGGCGATGAGCCTGTCGGTCAGCCAGCTGCGGTTCTTGCGCACGCCGGGCTTGCTGATTCGCGCAACGACTGCGGTGAGCGAAGCGGCGATGAGCGTGCGGATGGCACGAGTGCAGCCGCGGTCCTTTGACGTTGGCATGTTGTCTGCGCGAATCGCTGTGGCGACGAGGCTCATGACAATCGCCGTGACAAACGGAGAGCGCGAGAGACAGTGTGTCGCCGAGTTGTTCATCTGGAACTCGGACCAGTGCACGAGCGTGTTGTCCTGCACCGGCAGTGTCTTGCCAAACGCGAATTCGCCGCCAAACGAGTGCCCCTGGCGCATGAGCCGCAGGATGCACACGGACGCAATGTAGTTGGATCGGAGTAGATCAAATGGGATGCCAAACGCAGTGTTCTCTGCGCCAAACAGGTAGAGTGTGCCCTTGACGTCGTTGTGGTCCTGAGATTTGACTTCGACGTGCATGTGCAGCGTGAGCAGGAGGAAGATCTTCTGCTCGAGGTCATCTTGCAGTGACGCTCCAGCGCCCAAGCAGAATGGTTGCATCCAATGCGATACAATCTGTGTCTGTGTTTTCGGGTCGATCGAGAGGTGCTCGAAGAGCTCTTGCACGACGACGGCGGTCGGCGCCTCGAGTAGCTCCTGTACGCGCCCCAGTGCCGCACGTTTAAAGGCTTCTGTGCGTTTTTCAGCCTCGTCTCGGGTGCGTTGGCCAGATGTCTTGGAAGTCATTGTTTACTTGAGATAGGATTTTGCGAGCGCGAGCGCGGCTTCAGATGCCGCCTGTGCCTGGTCGAAGATCGACATCCCGCCGTCAACCATGGCCGCTACATCGTGTACGAACCCGCCTTCGCCGATTGCGGCGGCGATGCGCGGCACTTCGCCATCGGCGGCGTAGAAGAGCCACCTGACGCCGGCGGCAAACAACACTACGAGGACCATTTCGAATAGGTAATGTGCAGCACCGTGTAGTTCTTTGATTGTGCGATAGAGTGCGTAGATGCCGGCGACGGACCACATGGCCGCGGCGACGACGTTGTGTGCTGCGATCGACATCTATTGTGCTTGCTACGTGCTTATGTGCACACAATACTCTCGTATGGGCAGTATCATTTGTTTATTTTTAAATCGTGCATGTTTTGTTCAGCCTTGTGGCAATTCTTGGCAGATCACGATCCAGCGATCCAGTAAATCGACACGCCAACGATAAAGACTGCCAGAAGGGGGATCGTGTACGTCGTTGTCTCTTCGTTGGCCATAGAATCGACCGCGAATTCGATTCCACGGGAAGAAAGTCTGGCGCTGTATGTGTCGCATTCCTTTTTCTCTGTTTGAACTGCCGTCAAATCAATTGAGGCGGCCAACCATTCGCTGTTAGGTGCCACTTTCTGTGTGAAAGCCGGCGCGAAGATACCGTTCGCGGCGCCGATGTGAACGCCGTTAGTTGTGCCGAATAGCACAAGCGAGAATGAGATAAGACTGCCATCTATTTTTGGATATTTAGTCCATTTGTCTTCCGGTGGAGAGGATTTTTGAGAGTCGGTCATTGTTGATCTGGCTGAAGTCGCTTATTGGCGTTGTTGTATCGAGTGTGGACAAGCAATGATCGTTCATTAAACATCCCAATCTTCGTCTTCAAAGCCTCCATAGTCTGCAGCATCGCCGCACATGCTCGATGCCGCGGCCGACGCTGCAGTCGTCGGTTGGCGCTTCTTTCGCCTGTGCATTCGGCTGCCGCTCTCGGGTGCCAACATTTCGACCGGATTGACCTGTTTCTTGCTTGCTGCGTTGGCATAGTGCATGCCGGCGGCGAGCATGCGTCGCTGGCCCGACTGATAGATCGATGGAACGTAGAGCATGAGCAGCGAAACGACCAACAGGCCGTATCCGGTGAACAGTTCGATTGCAAACGAGATGTCGGGTGTCGACGCCGCCGTACCGAGGTCGTGATTGATACAGAAAGCATACTCGGCGCAGTTGAGGCCGAACAGGGAAAAGAAGTAGAGCGAAAAATAGACAGACTTTGCTGCCTGCACGAGAGCGATTGCCGTCATGAAGAGTGGCATGCCGGTCGGTGTGACCGACGGCAACAGGTACTCTTGTGCGATGAGCAGAGATCCGGGCACGGCGAGCAGTGGCAGAATGTCGAGGGCGTCGCTCGCATACACGAACCAATCGAACGAGTTGATGGCTGTCGACGCCTGATCGATTGGCGGCACGAGGCCGGGCCGGTTGTAGTAGTCGATGCACGCAAACTCTGCCGGCGACTCGGTGAAGCGAAGTTGCAAATGCACAAAGTAGAATCGCACGACAACGGCGGCAGACGCCACGACAAGAACGAGAAGGATGATCGGCAGAGAGCACGACCCGACTCTGCGCCGATTCCGACCGGAAATTCCGGCAGCAGCTGTGCGCAGAAGCTCATCGTGCATGATGTCTGTCATCGCGCAGGATCAACGGATTAGCAATCGTGTGTAGTACGCACGAGGGCGTCGGTTGAAAAGAGTCGCACTCGTGCACACACAGTGCAACGCATGTTTCCAATTGCGGTGATCGTGGGAGTTTGCGGTGTCTATGGAGGGTTTAGCGTAGTTGGCGCAATTTTCGCAAACAGGCGCCGAGCGTTCGAAAACATCGCTGTGATCGAGTCACAGGCTGCGACGAATCGGAAGCTACGCAACAGTCTCCTTGTATATACAAAGCCAGAAGACATGATGGCTATCGCGGAGCGAAGGGCTCAATTGTTTGAAGATGGCTGGCGAAAAACTCAAGTTGCCATCCAGAACGAGTGGCTAGCACGCCCGTTTAAACAGCAGACCTCCCCGCCACCAAATCCCGCACTATTTCCTAGAAATTAAAGTATACATTCAATCCTCCTTCTCTTCTTCTTCTTCTTCTTCTTCTTCTTCTTCTTTGCTCTGTTCTTTGTACCAAGCCAATAGAGCATCTTTGACGGCAAAGCACACAGAACAGAGAACGAAAGCGAACGGGAAAACGAGCGATGTGACACCGAAAGTGTGTGAACGGTCCTTGTACATGCGATAGACAGACCTGGATGCGATATTTTCAAAGAAGTGCTGTGCTTCTATGTCACGTGCCACTGAAACCATCGAATCGCACGTCGGCTGCGGAGGGCGGTTGTGACGACACACTATGCGCCACGTCTCCCTCAATGCCGAAGCTTTGTGTATTTTAAGCGCAGACTCGCCCCATTCGGCGTAAAATACATCGTAAAACGCCACTGACAGCGACAGTGCCATGCTGCAGATTGCCAGTTTGGCGATCGGTGTCATTGTTGTCATCTCTTTAAAAGGTGCAGGTTTACTGGTCCTTTGACGCCGCCGCCCTTCTCACTGCACGCCGCGTTCGTACGTCGGCCCTCTCGGTCTTCTCGTGGAATTCCTCGTTGTGTACGACTTCTGCTGCCAACACTCTTCGCTCGGCTTCGACTGCGCCCTCGAGCGCAGCTGTCTGTCCGAGGATGGCCACTTGGAATCGCTCGAGCGCCCCGATTCGCAGACGTGTGCGCACACCGCGCAGTGCCAGAAAGAGGTTGATTGCCACGAACAGAACGTCCACCGCACACGATGCGATGATTGTCAACACGAGCAGCACCACAACGACGACAATAGAAAATAGGCCGGCGAAAAGCACCAGCTCCACGTAGTTGTAGTAGCTGATGAGCGAGTAGATGAACTCGGCGACGGTCGGCTGGACGTCTGGCAAGTGGCTGCCGACTGCGCCGATGACATTGTCGCTCGCCGCTTTGATGTCAAACTGTCCACGCAGCAGTACGTTGACCACTGGCGCAGTGTTGCCGATTCCGATGAAAATCTGCACAATGATGCTGTCTGGCGAAACACTCTGCAGCGCTGTGACAATCCTCGCACCGAGTAGCGTCGACGTGCGCCCGAGGATCACCACTGGCCACAGGTTGACGAGATAGACCACAAAGGCGATCCATCCGACAAGCGGTGCCATCAGTGTGAGGATGTAGAGCCCGAGGAACGTGAACGCGAAAAGTTCCGGCGTGATTGTGATGAACGTGTCGCCAAAGAGAGCCAGCGCAATGATTGTGTAGGACAGCAGTATGCCGCCAAACGGAATTATGCCGGGAAACTGCGAGAGCAGAAAGAGGAAGATGACAATGTAGACGCCGTCGGCAGCCTGTGGCAGAACCGCGTTGCCAATCCACGCTCGGAGTGTGGCACTCCACACGGCGATGTTGTGCCAGCCCGACGTGAAACCAAACTCGGCGGCACTCTTGAACTCCATTTCGCGGTAGTCGCAGCCGAAAGCACACGCTGGCCGCGAAGGTTCTAGCAGCGGATCGCGACAAGCGTTTGTGATACAGAGGTCCTCGAAGAAGCCGACAGGGTCGTCGAACATCGTAATTGTCTGCACCGGACACTGTGCCGGATCGCGCGGCGGGTGCGGATTGCCGCCGACCGCAATCATTTCCGGCGGCCAGACCATTTCGCCGGTGCCAATGAACAGGTCGAGCACACCGTCGTAGGGACGCGGTCCGGGAGGCGTCGACGGGAACTGTGTGACCCAATTGAAGAGTCGGCCGTTCGGGAATGGCAGACAGCCCCATTTGTACGAACCTACGCCGGTAGAGAGGTAGTCCTGCGGACCGTCGCACACAGAGTTGAGCAGGAACTGATCATAGGCGTCGGTGACTGTCTGAATGAGGTCGAGCCAGACATCTTCGGCGTACTGTGTGATGAGATCGCCGAGAGAATCGCGCTGCGAAGTGGCCTGGCCGTCTCCGCCGCCGAGCGCAGCGATCACTGCGTCCCACGCCTCGAGCCAGAACTCGTTCGTCGCCGCGTCTTGTGCAGCGAGCACAGAGAACTCTCGTCGCTGCTGAGTTCCGTTGGCCAACAGCGCAGCCTCGTAGTGCCGCCAATTAGGACCGGCAATTGCGTGCAGGTGCTCATCGTCGTGGAGGCCATGCTTGAGCAGAAAGTGCGAACGATGGCGAAAGTCGCGCTTCCTTCGCAGCTGTGCGCGGTGCCGCTCGATCATTGCGCCGTACTTGGTCGTTCCGGGCAGCGATAGCCTGCTCGCTTCTGCGTACTGGCCGTACTGGCGCCTCATTCGCTTCGAGAGAATTTGCAGCGTAGACGACGCGTAGAGCCGCCGCACGCGCGTTTCTCCTACATCGCCCCACGGGCCTTGGAGCAGCGCGCTGCGTTTGCTTGCCTCCTCTCGCATGTAGTTGTCGTAGACTTCTCGCTCGACATAGCCGACGCCGACAATGTAGCCTCGCTCGTTGCCGAGCCATGCTTGCAAGTCGCCAGTCTTGCCGCCAGAGATCACATCGACGAGCACGTGCGATGCCTGAACGGCAGGCAGAGAGCCGAGACGCAGTCGGTTCGCAATGAGATTCCACGTGATGCGCAACGAGATTCGTCCGAGTGCTGCCACTCCACGACCAATGTGCGAGCCGATCATGTCGCCGAGTGAGCTGCTGTGTGCGATTTGTGCGTCGAGTCGTCCGAGCGCAGTCACGGCCACCGACGCTTGTCGTCGCAGCGTTGCATTGTCCGAGTGGTGCGAGTAGACTTCGAGTGCCGTGGCGAGACTGGCCAAATCAAACTCGGCAAAGCTACCCAGCGGCTGAATCGCAGTGCCGGGAGTGTGCGAGAAGCGGCCTTGGTGGTCGGCAAACGTGACCGTGCCGAGGAGGTCGGGGGCCACACGCACACCAATCAGCGGCGGAAGGCTCACAGCTCCGCGTCCTCCGACGTCGCCAGAGAAGCGCTGACGGACGCGAAACTCGTACACCGCAGAGTCGTCGGCGCCAGTTCCGTCGCGCACAACTGTAGCGAGGCCGTCTGCCTGGGCAGATGTGCGATCGGCGGCGTTTGTTGCGGCGGCATGCAGTCGATCTACCCACAGAAGCGAGTTTCCATAGACGCGCGCCACCTGTGCGATGCCGACGTGCCCCTCTGCATCGGCTGCGCGGTGCACTGTGTTCACTTTCGTGCGCAACTTGTGCTGTGCAGCCCGCACCGGTGCGCTGTGCGACGTGATCGCAGCAGTCACCGAGAGAACACGCGATCGAAACAGCCCTGAATCGAGTTGGTCCTTGCGCGCTCCACTCGACGGCGCAAGAACAACGTGCTCGTAGACGTCTGCCTGATAGTTGAAATAGGCATAGGCTACGCTCGCAATCTCGTGTGCAAGTTCCGCTACGTCATCGGCAGGCGATTCACTGCGAGGTCCAATTGCCGGTCGAACGGTGGCGGCTGGCGCGAGTAGGCGACGAAACCAGTTGCCATTGTCCGCGTCGTCGGTTTCTGGCCAGACGTGCGCGTCAAACGTGCGAGTCTCGCGGAAGATCTCCTCTGTCGACTTGAATGCGGCGTGTGCACTCGACCAGCCGTCGATGAAGCTCGCCAGAGGTTCGCTGGTGGCATTGCTGGCACGAGCGCGTGCACCGTACGCCAGCAGCGTGATGCAGCCTTCGTAGACGCGGTCCAGCTTACTGTCGCCGCCGTGCTGCGAACGATCGAGAACAATTCCGCGCGCGTGGAGCAGCCGACCGCAGTTCGTGTCGGCGGTGATGTTGCTCAGCGCCAGAGTCTCCTCCCACGTGTCACCGAGCGGCGTGAGCTGGATGCAGCTCACGTACGAGTCGTGGTCCCCGGCAGCTTCGTCTCGACATTGCGAGTGGGCCGTGCCAAAGTGTGCCAGTGACACAGCCGAACGAGCGGCCATGTCTCGCAGAACGTCGGCCGTTGAGTTGAGCGTGCGGAGCATGAGACCGACATCTCCATCTGAGCAGCCTTCGGCGGTGTCGACAGCCATAGCAGCAGCTCTTGCCGCCATTCTAGCGTACGAGTCGCCTTCGAGGGCCAACACCCATGCGTTGTTGGCGTCCCCGCTTTCGACTAGCTGTTCGACAACACAATCGAGGGCCGAATCGATGCACGGACGCACTGCGCACTCTGTGTGACAGTAGGGTGGAGCGAGTCGCGAGCTGTTCTGTTGCACGAAACAGTAGTCAAAGGCGCTGAGCGCATTGCGCGTCTCGTACGCATAGTAGGCACCGAGCAGGCGGAAGCGCTGATAGTAGGAGAGTCGCTGTTGTCCGTTGTGTGTGCGCGGCTCGCCGATTGAACGCTTTCTTACAGAACAGTTGATGTCGAATCCAGTGAACGGGATGTTGTCGACAAGCGCGCACGTTGAATCCCAGAACACATTGTCGCCAGAGCGCGCAGCGAACGCAATGAAGCAGAGAAAGATGTTCTCTTTGTGCTCTGGCGTCACAATAGCTGCCGAGCACGAGTCCTGGTACGCAAACTGGAGGATCTTGATGACGTTGCGCGAGAAGCGCGTGCCGAGCCACGTCGATAGTGTTGTCGGCAGCTGGCAGTCGACCGGAAGGACGATTGCATTGAATACATAGATGATGTCAAACGTGAGCCAGTTGATCCAGCACGCGACAATATCGCCCAGCGTATCAATGTCGTCGTCGAACGCGGTGTCCAGTGACGGGTTGAGAAACACAGACACGAGGTCGCCGATGCACGCGATAATGCGTCCGACGTAGTCGATGCGCTCGTCTGCCAGTGGAATTCCAGCGCCGCTCCATTCTGGGCAGAACTCTAGAATCGGCGTCGTGCGCACCGAGAGCGAGCCCAGCGCCAGTCCGCCACACGTCTGTGTTTCCAGTTCGACTTGGAATTCGCAAAAGTTCACGTTGCTGCGAAAGATGTTCGGCGTCGGCTCTGCGCCTGTGACGAAAAAGTCGACAATCGGGACGCCGCGCAGAAGGACGGTGGCAGACGGCGCAGACGGACACTCGCCCGGCGATTCGGCGATTGGCCGCGTCGACGTGAGCAAGTCGTTGAGGACGAGCGAAATCTCCGCCAGGAAGCATGCAGTGACGCGACTCAGCCGGCACGCGTACCCAGTGAACGCGTCTCGTTCGTCCTGGTGCGGCGTCGTTCCTGGACCGTATGGCCACAACGATGTGTAGAAGAGTGCCTCTTCGGCTCGACACACGATGTCGGCCGCCTCTCTCCACAGAGACTCCTCTTGCGTCACTGATACGTAGAGCGCCGGAAAGAAGCGCTGCGACGGACGTGCGAGTTTCGAGATAATGCCAAATGCAAACTTGCCGACGTCTTCCCATATTCGCGAGAAGATGACGAGATAGTCGCGCACTGCAAACTGTGCGTTCGGATAGGCTGTGCCGGGCAGCATGGCGGGACCTTGCGCTGCGTACTCCGGATTAAACTCAAAGCGGCGCACTGTAGACGGGTCGACGTTCTCGTACGGGTAGTGATAGCCGAATTCGCCCTGGGCAAACACTTCGACCTTGTTCTGTCGTGGTGCGCTGAAGAGCGAGAACGGCAGAGAGCCGAAGAGGATCCACGCGGCCGACGGCAGATCGAAGAGGATCTGAACGTTTCCCTCGTCGACAAAACACTGGACGATCATCTTGGCCTCGTCGAACGCGTACGTGAATCTGCCGCCGATGAACGTGAAAGCGGCAGAGATTCCATCTGCTAGGAAGATCCACGCGGCTTGTGTCTGTAAAAGCACGACTTTGTTCGACGTCTCCCACAGAGGCCTCACAAAGCACGAATAGAATTGACTTGCGCGCTCAAAGAAAAACGACGAATTGGTGACGCCAAGCGGCCCGACAGTGAGCGTGAACGCCACGACGAGGACAATTAGAATTATCCAGCGCCAATTCTGTGCAAATGTCCAGAGAGAGCCGAACAGCGCGGCGAGGAGCGTGTAGACAAATCGCAGGACGCGAAATGGACACGTGAGAACGATCCATGCGACGTTGAGTGCTGCGAGCGCCGTGCTCGTGAAGATGGTAATGTTGGCCGCGGCCACCGAGATAGTCGCACCCATTCTCTCACGCTGTCTTGCGATTCGGCGAGCAGATGCACACCAACGTCGTGCGAACAATTGTTACGGTGATTGGAAAACAAAGGAGGAGAGTAGGAGAGGTGCGTTTACTTTCGCGGGTTGGCCATTTCGACGGCGACCTTGACGTAGAGCGAGCCGCTCTTCACCTTGGCGTTCTCGAGCGAGTGGCCGCTCTTGAGCGAGTGGCGCAGCTCACGCGGATCTTCCCACACCGACGACGCGGCGACAGAGTCGGCCGTGTCGAGAGCGTTGCTGGAGACGCGCGTGCGCGCAAACTTCAAGTGGAAGAGCTGGGCGTTGACGCGGTCATCGGTCGCGCTGAACGACTTGCGCAGCAGGTTGATGGCGCGCACAGCGAGAGCGTCGGGCACCTTGTAGGCGTCGAGACCCTCGATCTTGACCGGCGCAGGGCCAGTGTAGATCTCGCCCTCGCTCGCGAGCTTGCGCTTGGCGTGCAGCAGGACACGCTTGATGCCGACCATCACGACGTCGCCGGCCATCACCATCTTGAAGCCGGGGTCAATGGCGCCGAGGCTCACGATCTTCTTGCCGACCGTGTGCTCGTTCTCGCCGGGGAACTTCTCCGACATCTTGCGCTTGAAGTTGCTCTCCGGGCAGTTGTAGACCTGCAGCTGCGACGTCAGCTTCTCAGAGGTCTTGCGCGGCAGCTCGACCATAAAGAGGCCAGTGTCGGCGACGTGGTCCTCGCACTTCTCGCCGCGCAAGTGGTCAGCAAAGAGGCCAACCGACACGTCCATGTTGTTCTCAAACGCCACAATCGACATGCGCGGCAGCGCAAACTCTTCGCCGCCAAAGATCTTGGCGAGGTTGGGGTTGGCGCACGTGAGCACCGGCTGCTTGGCGCCAGAGGCGAGATCCTTCAGCGAGCCCTCAAAGCCGAGCGTAAAGAACTTGACCTTGCGCGTCGGGTCGGCGGCAAACGCGGCCGACTGGCCGATCGAAGACTGTGCCATCATCGCCATCAGCAGCTGTTGGTTCTGGTTGAACACGGGTGCAGCCGACGAGGCGGCCACAGGGGCACGCTCTTCGGCAGCGAGGTCGGCATCGTCGACCTCCTGCAAGAGCGGCTTGCTCTCAGCGACCGGCGAGGCGGCCGCAATCGACTCGTTGCCCGACTCTGAGGCGCTTTCGTCATCGCTGCTGTACTCGTCCGAGAAGTAGCCTTCGTCGTCCGAGCCCATGGCACCGAGTGTAGAGTTCATCGCGGATTGGTGGTGGTTGTTGCTGGAGCGCTAGCTTGGTGTATTTGTTGCCAGTACCGACTAGTGCGTTTAACAGACAGGTGACGGATTGTCGCGCTGTGTGTTGGGTACTCTCCCTGTGCCGACGCCGCGCCAGAAGCACAAGTGCGATTTTGAATTGCCGGGCGCACCAAACACCGACCGTGCGCAACGATGTCATCTGAGAATATTCCGCCTGCAAGATTTTTCACTCGAGCTGATCTTGAAAGTGATCAAGCGTTCACGGACGCACAGAATCGCCAGTCGAGTCTGTCAGACGAGGAAATCGAATCGACCGACCAGGCTTTCCGGGCGCAGCTGGAGGACTTTGCCGATTCCTTGCAAGAGAATAGAGAGTTTGTACGACTGCGTGGGATTGTGCTAGAACTTGTCGAGCAAGACCCTGGCATGGTCGTCACAGACTCGACGGACAGTTTTATAGAGGTTCGGCCGGTCGATGCGATGGATGTAGAATAAATGTTGACTGTTACAATTTTTAAAGTTTAATTTGTTGACACGACTGGGACATCCTCGACGAGCGGGGTGTTGTTTGTCTTGAAAACTGCGTCTTTGATGGTTGGTTCTGGCGCAACCAGTTTCCGTTTTCTGTGTGGCGATGGCCACTCGGGATGCATCACCCGCTTATACGCCTTTCTCATGACATTGTCGATTTTGTACATCAAGTGTGAAGGGATAATCTCGAGTAGAACAGGATCCGTATACTTGAGTATAATGAAGATAACAGCTTGTGAAAGATCGGCGGCAAGAAACGCGTGAAGCCTGTTCACGTATATGTCCACGGGTAAGCGTATCAGTGGACGGCATCTGTGTAACATGTCCTTGTTCTTGTGGTAGAAGTTATTGTACCCCTTTCTTATGTCATACAAGGCTTGTCTGCACACGGTGAGAGGATGAAGCGCGAGTTTTGAAAATAAACCGGTCTGTGGAGCGAGATGATTGGATGCGTCGAGCAGAGCGAACGAAACAGCATCAGAGTGCTTGATTGCCGCGTCCCATTCACTCTCTAGGGTTTGCATTGTCTTTTTCGCTTGTATGGTGCAAAATTTTGCATCTTTGAATGCCAACCCAAAATCGTGGATCCCAAATGCCTCCTCCTTGTGTCCGAGCTTAACCAGCGCCAAGAGTAAGACTAGATACCTGTCAAGTTTGTCGTATCTCTTTTTATCTCTCAGTTTCCTCTTCAAGTTGGCGTGGTCAAGCGTGTAATGTGCATTTATAAGCGAAATTTTGTCTGCGTCGTACCGAGAAGGATCAATTGAAATCCGAAGGGCGACAAGCTTCGCCCACGCCTTTGAGTGTATGTGGGGGCCTTTACGTATGGGGATTTCGATGTGCCTAAGTGCTCCGATGTATCCTTCCGAGACTGCGCCAAGGACGGCTTCTGCCATATGATCAGAATAGTCTGGAGTTGTTCCTGGTGGCATGTGGTTCATCAAACTCAAGTGGCAAAATATGCCCCGGTACAGATCATAATTTTCGACGCCCGCCCAGATTGCGACTCTAAACACGGTACTCGAAAGAAAGGCGTCCACCGGAGTATCGTTGCTCATCACCTTGAATTTCAGTTTGCGGAAGGGGTCAGCGTTCGATAGTTGAGCCAGCCCGCCACCTTTGGCCATAAGCTTCACTGCCGTTTTAAACAGCAGTATTTTGTCGTCTGTGAGCTTGCTAGCCCGCGTGATAATGTCATAGGCGCCGATGCACTCTGCGGTTTCACACGGGTGCGTCTTTGCATTTCGCACCAGTGTATTGACATACGACGGGAACATTTTTGGTTTTTCAAGTTTTCCAAACAAAACAGTGTCCATTTCGGCGTAGTTGGTCATTGTTGACGTCGTCGTTGGTGGTTATACACTCCCAACTCGTGCCCAACGATGCGTGCCTCTGTCAATGTAAAACACTACGATGTTGCAGACAACACTCGTGTCTATTACACACAGTTCACAGACGGAAAGGGTCGCACGTACAAGCTCGGCGACGACGTGTTCGTCGATGGCGTCGGCAGCAAGACAAAGCGGCGCTCGATGAATGTGCGTACTCGTTCTCGTGTTGATCACGTGGCACGAGTAGCAGAGATCTACAAAAAGCGAGGTGACGAGCTGCGCGTCTACATCTCTGCGCAGTGCTATTGGCGTGCGAGCGACATCGTCGACGCACAGCTGCCACTGCCCGTTGCCATTATGCACCTCGTAAAGTTCAACGAGCACTTTGACTTGGTGTTGAGCGAGGCTGTCGACGAGCATCGCGCCGAGGAGGTGACCGGCGATGCGCGAGTGCTCCACCCGCTTGCCGCGCCGTTTGCAGAACCGGTGCTCGCCACAGCAGACTGCGAGCAGGCGTACGTTTGCAGGTTTGCACTCAGCATGCGCACACTCAAAATCCTGCCGATCACGAGTGCGGATGATATGGTCTACGAGACTGTCGGTGCAGTCGAACGAGAGCTGCGACAACTAGCCAACGTGAACACAGTTGAGCAGGACGATGCTGAATACGAGAGCGGCAAGATGTCGGCTGCCGATGAACGCGTGCCAAAGTTCCGCCAGAGCGACGAGGCGGCCTTTGCACCGGACAGTAGGCCGATGCGCAAGGTTCTGAGGCACGTGACGCGTGTATTCTACGAAATTGACGAGCTGAAGAAGGTCGAAGAGTTTCGCGCGTCGACGGGCGCGAAACGACGCGACCTCGCCGGACCGCCGATGGCCGGCAACACTCGTGCGCTGGACATGCTCTTTCTGCAGACCTACATAGGAGACGTGTTCATCAAGGGTGTCGAGCACGCAGCACAGCGTGCCGTCCTCGAGCGCAAGCTTGGTGGGCGCGGTGCCGTGATCGTGCTCTGCAGCAGCGTGATGCTTGCCGAGGCACTCGTCGTGCACATGATGGCACGCGTCAAATGCGACCGGAAGCAGGCGGAGCGATTTGTGCGCTGCATGGACCCGCATCCGGCAGATGCAGAGGAATATGCACTAGAACACTACACAGAGCAGGAGCGGCACGAAACGACGACCGGGAAGCTGCGCGAGGAGCTGCGACGGAAGCGGGCGGCGGCGCGCAGCTCTGACGGCAGTGGCAAGCGGCGACGACAAGTGTGCGCCGACGCAGACATTCAAATCTGCAAAGTGGCAACAGACGACGGCGAGTGCGATTGAACAATTCCCAGTTCTCGAAAAAACTCGACGAACTACTTCAGTGCGAAACAGCCTCAAAGAAAGCTACTCGCACGACATGGCTGAACTCAACCCCATTGGAGCCGAAAACGGCGACCGCAAGCGCAAGCGTTGCCGCAAGAAGGGCATGTCGCTCGGCATGATGCTTCTGCAGAAGGGCCTCGGCGAACTCCTCACCGTCGTGCTCGTCTCGATCGCCGTCTACTCGGCGACGATCGCCGACGGCGTCGGCTCGCCGATCAACCTGTCTGAGTACGGACTTCGCTTCAGCGGCATTGTGTTTGCTGTCGGCGTCGTCTTTGCTCAGTACGGCACGGGCTTTGGTGCCGCGCACTTGCTGATCGCTTCGTTCCTCAACGACGAGAAGCGCGAGCGAGGCTTCTCCAAGGAGGTGGTCTGGTCGCACGTCGTCATTCTCGTTGTGCAGGCCGGCGCGTGGTTCCTCGCCGCCTACATTATGAGCCTGTTGTTGCCCGATCCGGCGTTTGACCGCACCCTTGCGCTCACTCCGTCGCTCGCCGGCTACTCGCTCTTTGGCGTCTTTGTGTTTGAGCTGCTCGGCAAGATGCTGCTCGACCACGTGTTTGTCTTCTCTGCCGAGGCCTATAACGGCGTCTGGGGCGTCTTTGCCAACTCGCTCGCGCTCGGTGTGCTCATCGCCATCCTCGGCGGTCTCACTGGCGGCTCGCTCAACTTCTTCCGCTCGCTCGGCCCGCACGTCGTCGAAGGCTCGCTCAGCACGCTCGACATTGTGCCGCACCTCGCCTCGGAGATCGTTGCGCCTGTGCTCACGGTCATCATCAAGGCGCTCGTCTACCCGCACCAGGAGAAGAACAAGCAGAACTAGGCGTTCAGCACTAAACTCTCACCAAATCCTCTTTTTTGAATACACTTGCACCTTTCCTCGCCGTCGTGCAGCTAGTCGCCAAGAGACACCAGCCATGTTGTGTGCGCTACTGCTTCTATCGCTCGTGGCCACTGTCAGCGGGCAGTGCTCGACTTCGTGTTCGACTGACGCACAGTGCGCCGGCTGTGGCTCATCGCCACTCGTTCCGCACACTCTGTGGACCGACCCGGCCGTTCACTTTTACTGCATCTCGTCAAAGTGTACGGTGCTGGACTTTACGGTCCCGTCCAACATCGCAACAGAATGCAATCTACCGAATGGAGGCCTGTGCTGTGTCTATAACCCTATACTGCCCAACAACGCGTACGACTCGATTTGCGCTGCTAAGCAGTGCAACACGCCGATGGACTGCAATCCGCTCGGCTTCTGCGAGTACAACACCACCGAGGCAACAGTCAACGACTGTTGTCAGACCGCCGACGACTGTCCAAGCACGCTATTCTTCGACTTTGACGACGACGACTCTGATGGATTCGTGCGCGAAACTCCGCTGCTCACTGCTTGCGGCGAGTACGAGTGTGTTGCCAACAGCTGTCGTGTGCGCAAGCGTCCGAGTTGCTGCCTTTTTGATGCCAACTGCGATGACGAGTTTGGCCCGTCGCCACCATTCGGTGCGCAGGACTTTCGCTGTGTGAAAGATCCAACCCATCCCGGCGAGAGTGCATGCTCTATTCCGTTCATCCCAGGCGAATCGTGTGCCACTGACATCGATTGTGGCGGTGACGGAATCGCCAACCAGTGCGCAGAAGGAGACTGTTCCGGTGGCACGTGCGACTTCTCACCTCGTGCTGCTGGCGCTCTGCCTGGCTGTTGCTCGGCATCTGACGTGTCGGCGTGCGAGTCGACCGACATCTGTCTCGACTTTACGTTCTGTGACACTGCCGGAATTGTGCTCGAGCAGCACGGCGGCGGCGCGTTTGCAACTTCGCCGACGTTCAAATGCCAATACAACAACCGCCGTCTGCTCGGTTGCTGCACTGCCAACTCGGATTGCAACACGTTCTCCGACTCGGTCACCTGCTCTACGAGCATCTGCAACCAGATCACCAACGAGTGCGAGCTGCTGGCCAACGACCCAGTGTCTGGTGCACCGTGCGAGTTGTACAGTGCCGACTGTGGAATCTCAGACCCGACCGACATGTGCGAGTATCTCGTGTCCAACGGTGCCCCGTCGATCGACGGCTCGTTCTCTGCTGGCGCGTTCAATTGCGAGGAGCGACAGATCCCGGCGTGTCCTGGGTCGCCGCCGCTCGACGGTCTCGTGCCAGACCTCGACATTGCGCTCATTGGCCCGGCCAACTGTACGTGGACGTGCGGCGGGGAAGACGAGAACACAATTCGACAGGTGTTTCGCATCACGAACCCCTACACGGCGTTCAACCCAAGCGTCGGCCGTCCTCTCTACGGCTTTGATTTGCGAGGCTTTGGCCAGAGCGCGTCCGGCGGAGTGCCTGTTGTCAACGACCTGTTCATTGAGCGGGCCGAGATGATCAGCAGTTCGCCAGTCAACGCGCTGCTCGTGCGGCCTGTTCCCGCCAATCTGTTTCAAGCGTTCGCAAACGATCGTATCGAAACCGGCACGAGCGTGGCACAGCGATTCTCGCGTTCCCAAGACTTTGCCCTCTTTCCTGGCGAGGTCATCGAAATCGAAATGTCAGTGACGTTTACTGGCTCTCTGCTGCTCGACGACATCATCCTCGGCCTTGATGTGATCAAAATCGAGCCGTGCACCGACTACTACTATGGCTCACCCGGTGCCCCGATGTGCAACTCTGTGGCAGACTTTCTGACGCCAATTGAGCGTGGAATCGACATCGGACCGGCCACGACTGTTGAACCGGGTGCCGGAAGCTGCTCTGCACAGTGCATCGACGCGCCGCCCACGCCAGCTCCCACTGACACACCCGCTCCCACTCCGGCGCCGCCTGTCTCGCCGACACCTCTGCCGACGCCAGCGCCTACAAGCGCAAACGGGTTGCCGCCAGTAGACGAGCCCGTGTGTCCGCTCACAATGACATTTCCGGTCGTATCGCCGACAATCGACGTTGGCTTCTTTTCAGCACAAATGGACCTGATGCCGTGCGCTTGGAATTGCTCCGATCTCTTGGACGGAGCGGCTAATCGGATCACCGTCCGCATTCGCAAGACTGGCGGTGCGCTGTTGACGCAGCCCTTTCAAGCCATGCAAGTGAGAGTCGAGCGCATCCTTTCAATTTCAACGTCGGAGCTGATCGATTCCAGTCTGACTTTCACTGCGAACAACGCCGATTTCGATGGCGAGCTGATCGAAACCCCGATCCCGTTCCTTCCGCCGTTCCCGCCGCCGGTATTCGAATCTATTCTGGCGACAGACGGGGCCGTCATCCTCCCAGGCGAGAGTCTGGACATCTACGCGTCTGCCATGATAGATCCGACAGAGTCTATTGCGCCCGGTGACACGATTGCGGTCATCGCAACAGCGTTTGATCGGTTCTTCCCCTGTACGGTCGATACATCCGCAGACGGGTTCTGTGACAACAGTGAGATTGGAAACGACGTGATTGCCGCGTTTGTGTTTGTGCAGACGTTTCAATTCGACGACAAGTGTCCAGAGCTGTGCGAGCCGCAACTCAACACCGTGCCGCGTCCGATCATCGAGGCGCGCGGCTTCTGTCAATGGGAGTGCAGCGAGAACGTTCCAGGGTCCGAGCCGAACACCTATCGGATCGAGCAGTGTATTGAGTACGGGGACAGCGGAACATTGCCTGTGCGCGTCGATTTCGTCACCAGTAAGGTCCAAGATCATCAAGTGTTTGTCGACGGCTCGGCTCGTCTCGAGTTCAACGGGGAAGTCTATTCTCCGCTAGTTGTCGAACCGGGCACCATTATCCCGCTTGCGAGCGAAGAGAGCACGTTCCGCATTCCCGGTGGGCTCGTTCTCAACAGTGGAGACGCGCCAGTGTGCTGGAACTTCACGTACGTACCAGTCCTCCTGCTCGTCGACCAACCACTCTGTCTCGAGTTCTTGACAACCGCGTACACACTGTCGCGGTGCTCGATTGTCGAACTTCAATCCGGCGCCTGCCCGCCTGGTTCTCGGTTGTATGCCGGAACTTTGAGCGAGCCAGACATCTTCAACAACACACTGCTCGTCCCAGACAATTTCCCCGGCGACAACGGAGGCCTGCAAGTCATCGAGCCGATTGGGTCGCCGTCTGTGACTCTGACGAAAGAAGAGTGCTCCAACTCTTGCATTTACAACGACCTGTTGGCAGAAGAGGTCGGCGGAATCGTGTTCTTCGACGAGGCCGCCGACGGTTCCCTCGGTCTCGAACCAGGCTCGCTCGACCAAAAGCTCATCGGTATCCAAGTCAGTGCCGTAGATGCACTCTCTGCATTCTCGACTGTGCTCGGTGTGACGTCGACGGACGCGAACGGTGTCTACCGATTCAACCGCACCCTGCTCTATCCGACTGGCGCAGAAGTTGTGTACTTCCGGGCCGTAATCCCCTCCGGTCTCGTTTCTGCTCCGCTCGGGACGAGTGGCAACACGTTCCTCGACAACGACGCATACGACGATGTTGCACTCGCCGGTCACGTGCGTACAGACGACACGACGCGCGATAGCACTGCCAGCACCGAGACCTCGATCTCGCTCGTCTCTCTTAACTTTGCCTTCTCGCCGTTCGTTTGTGAGCCACCGCTTGGCCCACTCGGAGAAAGCGACGCGTTTGAAATCGGTTGTGCTCTCGATGAGTGTGACACTTGCCAGGCACCGCAGCTCGGTTCGTCTGCAGACGGGTGTGCAGTGGTGTGTGCAGCCGTTCCTGGGGCAGAGTATCGACGCGTGCGTGTCACCAAGACATTCGCAAACTACGACAGCGTTGCGCGCAGTGCGTCGGCGGTCAACGTCGAATTTCACACGCCCAGCGGCCCGGTGCGCTGTGCAGAGCCGCGCGAGGTCCACACCGACTCGCGTGTGACCCTCTTGCAGCTGCGTCGTCCGACCGGTGCTGGCCCGGTGCGTCTGCCTGCGCGTGCATCGTACGCGCTGCCGTCTATGGCCGTCGGGGATTCCTATTCGGTGCAGCTCGATTTTGGAGTGTGCTTTGAGCCAGGAGTCGAACCGCAGCTCAACATCACGGCGATGGTGTACAGCGACGAGTGTCTCGACCGCGTTCGCGAGTGGCGCACGTGTGTCGACGAGACGCTCGACGTGAGCGACTGCTACCAGGAACTCGTACCAGATCTCTCCGATCCGGCTGTGTGTGCCGACTGTCCGATCCCTGGGCCCGGAGAAACACTGCCGCCCGGAGCTACGCTGCCGCCTGGTGTGACGCCACAGCCGACGCCAGCACCGACGTTTGGTCCGCCGGGAGCCAACACAGAGCTCGAGACGTCGGTGGAGTTTTCACGCGAAGACAAGTTTTGCGTGAGCCGGCGACGAATCGACTCGTTCCTCTGCGAAGACGACGACATTGCACACGCCGCGTGCCAGGCGAGCGAGGCGAACCGCACAGTGGTGGTGGTCGATTTCACTCTCGCAATGCCGCTCAACGCCACTGGGCCCAGCGGAAGCGGCACGTTGCGTGTCAAACTTCTGCGAGACATGCAACAGTCGCTGCTGACGTTCTGTCGGGCGCAGTACGATCCGCAGGTGAGGCTCACCGTGCGTAACTCGACTGGTGAGATCACGGACAACTTTGGCACGGCCAAGGTGATCGAGAGCGATGTTACTGGCAACAATTTGGCCACGATCGACGTAGCATTCGCGCCACTCGACCCCGGTGCGTCTGTGCGCGTGTCGGTGCGAGCGCTAGAGTGTGCAGGCGCGGCGCCCATTGACTACGAGGCCAGCGCTCGCCTGATCAGCGCTGCATGCTTTGACGAGCAGTTGTGCACGGTCTTGGCGTTGCACGACGGACCAGTGAGCGAGCTCGACGTCGAGGCGGACGGCTGTGTGCCACTCGAAGAGCACGGAGACTTCTCGTTCGCGTCGTGCCGATCTCCCGGAATGCACGCGGTCACAGCGTACGAGCACATCATGATTGGCTCAAATGGACCATCAGAGACGCTTATGTACGTCCTGTGTGCAATCGCACTGCTGGTGGTAGCCGCACTCTGCTGCGTGTTTGTTTTCTCGCGGCGCTCGCGTCGTCGTCGTGCAGGTCGTCGTCCGTCGCGACGCCAGACGAAGAGAGTGACGTTTGATTAAAGTGTGCACACTTCTCCGACTCCTCAACTTTGACTATCTATTATGTCCTACCCAGTTAGCTCCCAGCTCCTTTCCACGCTCAAATTGGGCGATAGATTCAATCGCGCCGAGACGGAGAAGCTGCGGCAGTACCTCGCCGAGTCTGCCGAGCCGGTGTCAGCCCGCAGAGCGTTCAATAACACCGAGCGCAGCTTCAATGGCTATTGCCTGTTCAAACTTGCCGCGGAGAGCAATGTGACGACTGATTCTCTGCTCAAGGCGATGCGCACCGTGCCCGGCAAAGAGCGTACGATCGACAAGTTTGAGGCGTTCAAGGATGTGCTAGTCAAACAATAAACACTCAGTGGCGTTCACCCATAAACACTCAGTGATATTCACACACTCACACAACTTTGAAAAATGAACGCAATCCACCTCACTATCGACAAGGCAGACGACATCGACATTGACGCATTCGGTCAGATGGCGTACAACGAAGCAGTCGTGATGATCCGGGACGCACGCAAGGAGAAGAAGACTGCCGGTCCCATGGACTTTGTGATCAGCGGAGTGACGTTCCACATTCGCAAATCCATTGTTGTAGGAGAATACAGTGCCATTTCGCTCGTCAGTGCCCTCAACGCGACAGACAAACTTGTCGACTATGAAGTCTCGATCGACACAGCTGAAGGGTTTGTCAACATCTCTCTCACATGGACGGCGCACACGAATGCAAGCCGAAAAGACTATCCTCGCAAAGAGTACAAGACTCTCGAAGGAAAGGGCTCGTCGCGCGCGTGGTTGTAACAACGCACAAAGTAAACCATCCCCACACACAACAAACAATGTCATTTGAAGGCCGCATCAAACGCACCATAATTGGCATTTCTGGCAAAATAGGCAGCGGCAAAACAACTACTGCTATCAAATTAGGGAAGCTATTCGAAGGGCAAGGCGGCAAGAGATTCCACGTGGAGCAGATGGCGTTTGCCGATCCGCTTAAACGTGCCACAGCGAAATTATACGGTTTCCCGCTCGAGTGGTGCTACAGCCGAACTGGCAAAGCGCGCACGATTGAGAGCGAAAATATGACAGTCGGGCAGCTGTTGCAGTGTTTCGCGACCATGATGCGCAAGGCATTCGGAGAAGATTTCTGGGCGAGACGTCTGGCAGAGTTTGTCGAAGAATGTACCGAGGCTTACCGGGCAGAGGCAAGCGCCGAGCACCTAGTCGTCATCATCAGTGACGTACGCTATTACAACGAGGCGGAGATGTTGCGTGCCATGAATGGTGTGATTGTGCGTCTGAACGGAGACCCGGCAGGCGAGCGCAAAATTTGCTCGAGAGATTTGATGCACGTGTCCGAGGTCGACCTCGACGACTATGCGCACTTCCTCGCGGTCGTCGACACCGACAAGAACGACGCCAAAACGACAGCAGAGCTTCTGTTCAATGGACAGACGCTTGACGACAAAGGGGGAGTTTAATTGAAATCGCAGAGACTTTTGGCACTTCAGTGGTCGCCAGTGGGGTTGTCGGCGAGTTTTCGCGCAGCGATTGAGACGGACCTGGTTTCCAGGTAGTCCCGTCCGCTCATTGTTTCCGGTTGGCGAGGTGTTCCGTCCAAGTCGTTCTCGCAAATATAGATACCGAAGACTTATGAATTTCGGCGGCAATTGCTTGAATGCACTTCTTAAATTCATCGGTCGGCGGTTCTGTGCCACTCGCCTCAAAGTGGCAGACGAGCTCTTGCAACAGTTCGTCCATTGAATCTGTGCGGCGCATGCACCGCAGGAACGAAAATAGAGCTGCGGTTTCGGCTCTACACTCGAGCTCTACATGTCCGCCTTCAATGTCGATGTCTGGCTCGATCCCAGCGAGCGATGCACTGGATACGTCGCCAATCTCGCGCTCGTCGATCTCTTCGATGATATCTTCGCACAATTTCTCCCTTCCCACGAAGAAGTGCATTGCACTTTCCTCTACACCGAGTTGTCCGCGAGCCTCCACCATGTGCTCTCCGATCGTTGCCATCGCCACAGTCGTGTTGATCAGGCTAGCTGCAGTTTCGACAGTCCCGCAAACAAATTTGTCGAAATAGGATTCCAGAGAAGGGGTTTTGCGTTTGCTCATTGTTAGGGTGGTACTCGAGTTGAATGTGCGCAAGCAACAAAGCGTGTGAAAATTAAACATGAGTCGCATCAGATCTATATGGGACAACTTGAGCGAAAAGAATCCAGATGCGATCAAAATTCTCGCCGAATTTCGTGAAAACTTCAAGGTCGAACGGAAAAACGACCAGGAGATCAGGATGGTTCCTCTCAATGCGACACTCGCACGGTTTGCATGGGTGGAAATATCCGCAAGAGATCAAGGAGTTGATATAATGGGTGCGTTCGTCGATGATATACCTAAATGGAGGAGAGTGTTATACGACGGGGAGCTCGCGCGCATCATAGGAGAGAAGCGAATAGAGGAAAGCAGCAATTCACATTTCGGGAATATGTGTACGATTATAATAAAACGACTAGAGTTTATGAGTTGACCCGGTAACACAACTTTCACAGACAACAATGAATGCTCCGCCTAACTTTGAAGATTATATCAACGCCTCTCAGCCAAAGACGTCAACTAAAGACGTACCAGAACAAACAACTGCCGGCTCGTCGAGCGACCAGAGCTCGGAGGCGCCGTTCGTTGCGGCGAGCTTCATGCGCTGTCACTCGTGCGAAGCGGTACGCAGTGCTCGTCCAGAAACTGTCGAGATGACCAAGACCAGACACGAACGAATTGAACATGGTGGGAAAATCGGCGAATGGACGGCCGTCGACGCTGGATATGCGCACAGCTGTCAAGTCTGCGAGTTTTCGTTCGACCGCCCGGCATCACGATCGCGACACATGTCAACGATGCATGCAGACTACTACTACCGCAGACGCTCTCCACCAAAGGCCGTCTCCTCTGGCGAACTTGAGACTCACCCCAAGAAGCCGACAGTCTGGACGTTTCCCGTTCCAGAGCGCGACGAGGACGCTTCTGTGTCGGCCAACGAGAGTTCGACTGGAATCGAAAACCTGTCGTTCTGCTCGTGCGGACTGGTCTCGTGGAGCGAAATCAACGGACCCTTCACAAAATGCGACGCGTGCAGAACCTACGTGACACGCTCGGCGCGCTATTCATGCGAATGTGGCATGTTCGATGCACCAGACGGGCAAAAGTCGCTCGACTTAAAGTGCAAGACGTGCGGGGCGTGGTCGCACGCGTTCTGCGTCGGCCAAGACGTGTCGCCGAACGACTTTGAATGCTATCGGTGCACCGCAAAGCCTCGCGCGAGGGAACCGGTTGTCGTCGACTTGTGCACTGAAGAGGAAGAGGATGAGGAGGAGGTTTTATGCGAGGGAACGATACCAGAGAAGGGCGACGACGGAAAGGAAGAAAGTGCGAGTGATGCGTGCACACGATCAAACGACAGCGACACTGCACGAGTCGCCGAGAAGTCGCCTGTGGCGGCCAACGATTTGACTCCAGACGATGACATAGTCTGGAAATGTCCGCTTTGCTACTCTGCCAACATTCACAGAGGCAACGTGAACACGCACATAAAGCAGGTTCATGCACACAGGAGCTGCTCTCCTGTGAAGTTCAAGGCAAAAGATTTACTGATTTGCGCTCCGTGTGGCGTGACGTTCAAATCTCTAACGGAACGAGGCCATCATCTTCGTTATGGCCACAAAAAAAAGTCGACCAAGAAGAAGTCAGAGTCGGCCAACGCCACGGCGAAGGAAATAGTCGACGGGGAGACGTCAAAGAAGGAAGAAGGAAGTGGTGAACTGGAACCGTTCCGTACGTGCCCGTGCGGGAGTGCGGTGTGGTTTGAGGAGGCCGGCGACAAGTTGTCGCACTGCTTTGCGTGCAAGATGTTTGTCGGACCAGAGTTTGATCTGGCATGCAAATGCGACAGTGCCGAGACCCCAAAGAACAGGATCAGCGACCGTCTTGGGGTGTACATCACATGCAGCGAATGCAAAGTGTTGTCGCATCGTGCGTGTGTCGGTAACATCGCGAAGCCGTTTGTTTGTCACCGATGCACAACCGCGGTCGACTTGGCAGCGTTCGAAGAGGACCTGGACGAGGGCGACGCTGACGCTGCCAAAGACCATGTGGCATGCCCCTTGTGCCATTCCGTGCGTTGCTCAGAGTACAATATGGATCGACACATGGAGATATGCCATCCAGAAGAAAGTTACACGCGGAACTACAAGAAGATTACAAAGTCGGCGGGCCTTACGTGCTTCGTGTGTGACAAAAAATTCTCGGCACCTTCAAACCGAGGTGTGCACTATTCGTTCGAACATCCAGGCCTTTTGTTGTCTGATCGACACGCAGAGGGAAAACCGTCGCCAAAGTTCCTGGCGTGCGATCTGTGCGACGCCGTCGAGGAGGGGACGCAGCGCATCGGGAGGCACGCAGACTTGTGCCACCCAGACGATGAAATTGGGCAATGGAAAGAAGTGACAAGCGAAGAATCGAGAACTTGCCGGGCTTGCGGAGATTTATTCGACTCGGTCAAGCGTGTCAAAACGCACGTCCGCTTTGTGCATCCTAGCCGATATTGGAAACCACGACTCACGAAGAAAAAGGCGTCGGTTTCCGCGCCGATCGAGAAGCCGCAGCCCACCAACAAGCGAAAGATGAGAACAATTATGACTATGGCGAGTGGACCCATCTCTGTCTCCCCGTTGTCCGCCGACAATAGTAGCCATAGGGTTCCTATATTCACACGCGACCTGCCACAAGAGTCGGACGACTTACCTCTGCCAGAGCCTCCAGTCGGACCTCCGCCGCCGCCGCCTCCGACTCTGCCGTCTCCTTTGAAGCCAAAAGAAACACAGACTGAGCAAGACAAACTGCTGGAGTTGCAGCAAGAACAACTTATGCTCCACCAGAAGCGAGTGCAATTGGCTATAGAGCGAGAGCGCCAAGCGAGACTCGGGCGTGAAGAGGCAGCGCGTCAGGCCCAACATGCGCAAGAGATTCAACAGCGCCCTTTGTCAGATTCGACAGACGCAGAAGATCCAAAGGCGCCTCCGGAGATGCCCGTGCAGGCAAAGAAGCGACGTCGACTGCGATTCGATGAAATTAAGCAGACCGGAAAGGACATGGACGAGGACGTGAGCATTGTTGACGCAATTATCCGTCTCACTGGTCGCCCAAAGGAAGTGGCAGAAGCGGCGACCACGCACCTCTCCAGCTTAGACGTCCTGTCTGTCGGGGATCTGCGCTCGCTGCCGGCCGTAGCTATGAAAACTGCAGCCAAAGCTATCAAGTCGCTTGTGGTAGCGACTGCCCTAGTTGCACTGGCCGATGAAGAGAGTATGTGGGAGTAAACTCGACTGTTTTAATTGCACACAGGCACACGTGGCGCACACAGGCGCCACTGACCAAACCTACGTCTCCAAAGAAGCGACGTAAACACTAGTAGAAAGCGCTGGGAAAATGCCACGCTCCTACGCCAAATCCGGTGCGAACAGTTCGTACCAACTCAAGGGCTGCAAGCGAGGCCTCAATGCGAAAAAGTGCGGCGAACAGGCGCGCGACTGCTGGTACCAGAAGCCGGCATGCGAAGAGAAGACCAACATCACGTTCTTCCGCGACAAGAAGGGCCGTCGCTTGAGTGGCGCCCTGCCTGGCGACCTCGAGGTGTTTTTGCGCACCAACATCTTCGTCGCTGGCTGGCCGTGGATCATCGCTGCGGTGGCCTCGTCGCTCTTCTGGGTCTACCTCAACGAAGAAGGAATTGCCACGTTCCCAGTCGACGGCGCCGCCATCGGCGTCGCACTCGGCATTTTTGCGTTCTGGGCCAACACCGTGTGGAGCGGAACGAGCGGAAAGCGTGACGGTGCCGGTGGCAACTTTGTTGGCATGGTCAGCGGCACGAAGAACCTCATGCACGCACTCGTGTCGTCGCTCAACGTCAAAAAGGCGCGTGCCAACCCGATGGTCGAGGTCTCGATGCACAACGGTGCCTCGTACGAGGAGGTCTCGATTCCGGCGATGGCGCTCTTCAAGCTCACCGCTGTCACTCTGAACGCAATCATCGCGGCTCAGCGCAACGCGCTGCGTGGCGGACTCGACCCGACGCTTTTGCCGCTCTACCCGAGTCTGGCATCGGAGGTTATCACCGAGTCTGCCAACGGAATCGACGTCATCGAGGTTCTGCAGACCATGGCACTGCGCTACATTGCCGCGCTCAACCGCTCTGGTATCGTTGACCTCGATGACGAATGGACACAGGGTTTCTACAAGGACAAGGTCGACTCGCTCGGCAACATCGACGTCGGAGGCAAGCTGCCGTTCTCGCGCGCCAACGCCAACTACGCGTTCCTCTCGCAGGTCATTGTGACGGTCGTCCTGCCGCTGCAGTTCTCGCGCATCTTTCCCGGCTACTCGACGGTCTGGATTGCGCCGCTTACGCTCGCGTTCTACTACGGTCTCTTTGGCATTGCACAGCGCCAGGCCAAGATCGCCGTGACGAACGCCGACAACGTGTGGACGGACATTGCGCTCACAGAGGAGATGTACTCTGGTGCCGAGAGCAACTATGCCTCTGCTGCGCAGGCGGCGCGCATCGTCGCTGGCAAGGACGCACTCAAGATCAACGATGGTGTCGAGCCCAAGCTCGATCTCGTCGCTCCGGCGGCACCCACGGCGCCCGCGTCTGCCAACTCTGTCAGCGTCGATGTCGGCGGCTGGGAGGATTTCTAGGTGCAACACTAGTAAATTTACTGTTTTTTCCCGAACATCCCATCGTCCGATGCGTTATTTTGGGTCACATCGACGCGGGTCCAGTGCCGACACGGCTGCGTCGGATTCTTCTGCGAGTTTGACATCGTTCTCGTGAAGCACAGATGCTCGCATCAGCGCGCGAGAAAGCTCTGCCAATTGACGCATTTCCACGTTCACTTGAACAAGTGTACCAGACACATTTCTATATTTCACCGTCCTTGTCCCATCTGTGTCAACGACTTGAACCTCTGTATCCCCTTCGTATATCCTCTTTCGAGACGATCTTGGTCCCTTCCTTTCATGTTTTCTTTCGCGAGACTCTGTGGCTGACCGACGCTCGGCATCTGTCTTGCCGAGACAGCTGGCTCTGTGCGAGGAGATACCGGACAATGTCGTCGATTTATACCCACACATTTCGCACAACAATAGTGCGTCTATTGGTTCGATTGAAGTCATAGACATAAGATCGTCGACTGGCAGGTTTGGGTGATTCGAACGGACGTGCGCGACCAATGTTTTCCATTCGCTTCGAAGCGCGTCGCAAAGTCTACATTTATACGCCACATTTTGTTGATCCGGCACGGGAAGGAGAGGCGGAGGTTGGTGTAACAGTAGATCCATGCAATCACTCATTGTTTGTCTTTTCTTTTAGTGTATGTCGCCAAGATTCTAACGGTCTCTCGGCACAGACTTCATTCCTCGTCTTCGCTGTCTAGCGCTGCCCTCCTCGGCGATGGGACGTCTATCGGGTTGCTAGACGGGACGATGCGCAACTTGCCGAATATGCCTATTTCACGTGGACTGAGCTGCTTGCACGCAGACCCGTTGCATAGTAGTATTCCGCCTGGGATGCACGCGTACAGAGACGGCCTGCAGCGTAGACAGCCACGCTGCGAGATTGGAATGATACGCGTTGTACACCAACTGCACGAGCATTCGTACGAATCAAACGCCGTGAGGTTTTTCACACACTGCACACAGTAGCCAGATCCGACAGTATCTTGGGGTCCCATCGCGGAACGCTTGCACTTTCCAGAGCAGAAAACTGGTTCTGCGCGGAACCTGTTACGCGCTTCACATCCATTCGACTCTCTACATGCAACGCTATCACAGTTTACAGCGGCCACTCGACACAGAGGGGCCTTGCACATCCAGCAGCACTGGAACTCGAGATCGTTATTGCACGTCGGACAAGTGTACATCGCTGTTGATCTTGCGCGCGAAACGACCGTCGCAGACGATAGCTCATCGCTCGACATTGTTGGTTGGAAGTTTCACACGACTACTTGACCGCAAACAATGAGCATCAGCGTGGGCGATACTGTTCGTGTTCTCTATGGGCCAAGCAAAGACAAGTACGCGAGATGCCTTAACATTGACAAGGAGCGCAGAACCGCAGGTGTCTACTTGAAGAGCTACACCGACAACGACAACCCGCAAGCCCCAAGTGTACGCGTAATATTCGAGTTCGCACAACTCGTGCGGATCGAGGACGTCGGGGTAGATCAAGTCTTGGATTTGATGGAAATCAACGCACTGTTGCACGGGGAAGATACCCGAGACGAAGTGGTGCACGCAATGCGCTACGTTCGTGCGAATTGTTACGGGATCTATCTTCTGCGACGACCAAATGGCCGCTGGACCGCACAGTTCACTGTCGCTGTGTGCGACTCCACGCTGAGACATGGGGATTTCGATACGGAATTCGATGCAATAATCGGTGCCGCGAAGCGAGTCGACGAGTGTGTTGTGATGACGCTCCGCGAAGTTGGCCGCCTCTCTCGGTTCACTCCTCTCGGAAATGTTGCTGAAAAGACGTCCACTTGCTCGCTGACGTGACAGCCGTTGAAAAGTGCAACAGTTCAAGTTTGAGTGTACACTTGGCATTCCAGAGCGCTACAATTTGTAAACACTCTCAACAACTCTTTTAAGCACAGACTATGCCTATGAAAGCAGCATGGAAATCCACGTTGCCGCTGGCAGTTGGCAATTTCGGTGCATCAGACGACGAGCGTGACGATCTGGACGAGTTGCGCCGCGGGAATGGCGAAGTTAGTCCGTACATTGCGCACATCCTGGAACTCGCAAAGCGCGTTAGCGTGCGCGACTCTGCAGACTACCGTCTCAAGCAGCATGGTGTGCGCGTGTACACAGACGCAGAACTGCAGCAGCGTGGTCCACAACTCGGAGAGCGTCTACTCGACTCGCTCAAGCGCGCACCAGAGATGCAAGCCGACTGGTACGAGAAGGGCGAGCAGGCACACTTGGGTGGTGCATCGTTCCTTGGTCAACCGTCGACATTTCACACGCCGATTGTGCGCGAGATTCGTGCACTCGTTGCCAAGCGCCACGCCAAGATCGCGATGGACGAGCGATGGTTTGACGCCGACACTCTGGCTGTCGTGCATGCCGATCGGCTCGCGTTTCGTCGTGGTCGCACGGCTCCAAAGGAATTCTGGCAGAAGCCGTCCGGCGAGTCGTACCACCAAGACGTGTCTCCTCACCGCGACTCGCCCGAAGCCAGAGTTCTCGGGGGCTGGATCGCACTAGACTCTGCACCGCAGACATTCCGCTGCGTTCCTGGAACGGCGTTTTCACCGACGCCAGAGCTGCTCGCCGAGCAGAAGCAGTGGTTGCGCGACCGCGGAAAGAGAATGCGTGACGCTGGCGGCTTTGCGCTGTTTGAACTGACTCCTCGAGAGAAAGAACTCGTGCGTCGCTACACTGTCAACGTCGTGATTCCGCCCTACTCGATCGTGGTGTTTGACGAGCGCATCTTCCACGAGGTTGTCGGCGGCCTCCGTCCGACTGACCTGCTGCGACAGTTCGTCTCGATGCAGTACAATGTCCGGCCAGATTACGCCGACGTATCGCCGCTTGTGCGCTCTCAGGTTCAAGCGGCGCGGACACAGACCGTGCCGATGATCAAGTCTGGCCAGTTTCCTGACATGATGAGCTCAAACCACACGTCGTTTGGAAAACTTATTGCACGCGTCCAGGCGTGGAGCGACAGCGCCATTGCGCCAGAATTCCGTCGGCGCTTTGAATTTGTGAGCGGTGCACGCAAGGGCCAATTCAAGTACAACGGGGTACCACGCTTCATTAAGAAATCTCTCAAGGATGTACCCGGTGCCGCGCAACCAGAATACACAGACGAAGAGTTGGCGCTGTTCGACGTAAAGCGGCTTGGAGACTATTGAAATCCGGGTTTACATTTGACGTTAAAGGGAACGAGAGTCTACAGATTATTCCTCTTTGCAATGAAAGCTTCCTGGGGCACACTTCCAGTGGAAGCCGGTGAAGGCAAACGTCCGCGACAAGACGGGGACATCGACGGTCGTCCGGAAGACGCCGAAAAGGCAGCGGCGATTCGATCGGCCGAGTGGAGATTGGAGCTTTCGGAGGTCCCGCGCATTTCTCCGTCGAGAGTCGAAACACTCGTCAAACGGCTCGACGAGCTCGACGCAGATTTTCACGACATCACCAGCGCAGAGTGGCCGGGCGAGAACCACGAGTGGGTTGGAGTTGTGAGACGACGAAATCTCTACTATCTCGCAGTTGCGCTTGTTCAATACGAGGAGCCCCCGATCGGCGAGCGTGAAGCTGCAGCGATCGCCACGACCGAAAGACCAGACGACCCGGATGCAACGGCAGAAATTGTTACTGCGTTCAGAGAGCGTTCCGATAGGGGCATACAGATTATGCACAAGAGGTTCTTCAATAGCGCAACGCCGCTCGACATCAAGGCTCTAGACGAAGACGACAACCCACTGCTCGCACTGGACAGCGGGCTCAAATCCACAATGCGGTCGCTGACTAACGCTAGAATCAACAAAGCGGTGGCCAGCATTAGCGGCGACCGCCTGGAGCGACTCAAGGCCCTAAAGACGGGACATGAGACGAGTCCTGCTGTCGCTATGTTCTGGGGTAGGCCCACCAAAGAACACGCACTCGCAATGTACGAGGATGTCGAATATCTGTGGCGACAGATGGGTGGACCGGCGCGTGAATGCCACATGGAAATCACACCTCGTGCATCACTGCTCGCTCAAATGGACCATGCTGTGGCTTTGTGGGCGATCTTACCGGCTGACATCAAAGAGTTTATGATCGGGTGGAAATCCATGGAATTCGGCAGGCTGCGCCAGCCGTTCAAGGAAGGCGTCAGAATTGAGGATTCTCGGCGCGACACGGAGAATCTTGCACAATCAATCATCGTCAACGAACTGTGTCATCTCGGCCGGTTAGATCAACGCAGACGCCGGCCGCTGATCGTGTATCATGGCATGGAAAACGCTATTAATCCGTTCTACGAAGACTCGATCAAGATTTATCCCAATGCGCGCAGCACTCTGTCGACATTCGTTAGTTGTTCGTTCGCCGCAAAGATTGGACTCGTCGATTTCGGAGTTACATACGACTCGGATAGTCTGGCCCTAGAACTGGACGACTCTGTGCCGTTCTTTGATTACAACTTTTCGAACAATGAGATCCTCATAAACGGAGAGCGCGAAGTTATCCTGCCAGCGTCGAGCAGGAAGGTCGTCGACAGTGATCAGCCCATGTACGCTCGCGTGAATGCGATCTCCAAGTTGTACTCTGAGCTGAAAACAGACCGAGCTCGGTGCGTTGAAATCATCAACGACCTGCGAAAGAGTCGCTTGCAATTGCACTTTACGACGTCTGTTGAAAACCCTCTGCAAGATCCCAGTCGCAATCCCAAACTCATCTACATCCACAGTGCTCGATGCAGCACAAGATTCAATTAAAAGAGCGACAGGAATGCACACACACGTTTACTTAATTCTGACTCCACGTCACTGCCGTGAACGCGATTGCAAGCAGGACCACGACGACGGCCGTGAACGCAATGCTAAACTCTTGTGCTACAGCTCCCTGGCGCGCTTCTTCGAGCTTAACGTCCTGGTAACGAACACACGTGTTCCCCTGGCACTCGAATCCGTCGGGCGCCTTCTTGCCTTCTGGCAACGTGATCGATGTGATCACGGTGCACATGCCTGGTGTCTTTCCGCACACCGTGTGCATAGAGAGATCGCTAGGTTCGCCGACGTCTCCCATCGCCCAGCACCTTGATGTCTCGCGATCGCAACAGAACCAGTCAAAGCATTCGACTTGGAAATCACTATCATCGTCGGCTGCACATGAAGAAGTTGCAAGTAGAAGAGCTAAAAAGACAAATAGAGTCATCGTTGAGGTGTAGTTTTGATATTGTGGCGACCGAGTCGCGTCGAATAGCCGCTTGTCGTATGAATAAAACAGCGATGTTTTTTAAATGAGTGGTTAGTCTCTCGCAGCGCCGTTTTAATTGTCGAATGTGTATGCCGCGCTGGTTTCAGGTTTCACCAACACGCGACAACTTGACAAACAATGAAAGCCGCTTGGTCAACTGAAACTTCTGCACCTGCCTCGCAGGTCACTACGCTTATTGGCGCTGGAGAAAATAAGCGCAAACGACTCGATGGTGCGGTGTCGCCGCTGGCGGCCGACGACAAGATGATGTGGCGTGCCATCCTTTCCGGCGTTCACGGTCTTTCGGTCGGACAATCGGAAGAGATTATCTCTATCGCCGAGGTTGGCGTGTTTGACGTTGACGTCGCTGACATGCCAGAGCTTTCCGCGGTGGCGCCATCGTTCGAACTTGCCCGGTCGAATTTTCTCATCGGAGGTCTCAGCGGAAGTCTCAAGCAGCTATTCGACGAGGAGCTCGAACCAGAGGTTCAACGCTCAGCCGAGAAATTTCTCAAGAATCCAATCGATCGCCGGTTCACTTTGGCCAAAAGACTTGTTGACGCGGATGTCCTCGATCTCAACATTGGCGTATTTGGTGGGAAGTACTCGCCAATTCCGACAGGCGGCGAGCCAGTCGACGAAGATGACATTCCCCTCGGCATTCCAAGTGATAGCGTGGCCGACGCGGTCATGAAAACGTACGGGACGCCGGATCAGCAACGACAGTTCAAGGGGATAGTCGAAACCCGCGGCCGCTTTCTCGCGAGCGCTGAATTCCTGCTGACAAAGCTGCTGGAGTCGAAAGATGATGGAAATTCAAACACCCAGGCGCGCAATCTTATCGGCCGCACATTTGTCAAGGAGATGATCAAACGAGCCGAGAATTACGGAAAGCTCATCAGAGACAAGTTGGCACGCACTGTGCCACCAGGCGGGGCGGATTTGACGCTCAAGCTCGCAAAGGCTGGCAAGCCGTTCGATGAAACCTCGACGATCGGACAAGGCTTCAAAATCCAACGCACCCCGCTCATCGCTTTCACTGGCCAACTACAGCGCTCGAATCTGGTCCGAGATTTGCTCACAATCGACGAGACCGAAATGTTTTGGCCAAACAGCGAGCTTCGTCGATCTGTCGTGACTGGTTGGCCGGGGCGCTTGTCAGACCGACTCGGAGCCCCAGCAAGAAACTGGGCTGCGTGGGCAGTGTTCACGAACGAGCTCATTCACATGTCACACGCCCAACTTTCACTTGGACAGGCACCAATTCTGTTCTCGCGCGGAGAAGTCTACAATCTTGGCTTTGCGCCGCTGTCGATGTTCCCCGATACAATCGCAGCGAACGCCGCCAAGGCTGAGGCGGCCGATCTGACGAGAAAGCAGACGGTTGTTTCGTACAAGTTGTCGCGAAGTGTCCCTTATGCGATCCTCAACTACCAACACCGCATCGAGTTCCAGAACAACGAGTCTGTGATCCTGGCGCTGTCCTCAACGAACCTGGACAAGCGCGACGACGTGGTTCAGTGGCTCGAGGCAGCTCGTGCTCGATTCGCTGTGAATTCTAGCCAAGTCGATCTGGCGGTTCACGACTTGCAGTTGCTTGTCCGGGGAAGAGTGATTTCTCAAACAGACTTGACCAAGGACGTGCGTCTCCCCGGCAAAAGCGGAGTTCTTCGCTATGGAGTGATGCACGCACAAATTTGAACGAGTAAACTAATTCAAAAGTATATTCAATTTCACCGTCTCTTTAAATACCGTAATCAGTTAACACCGTTTCGATGAAACGGTCCATGGGTGGGCGCTGGAATGTGTGGCCACCGTCGAGTGGAAGGCTGCAACGAAGCAGAACATCGAGCTGATGGGAGTTCGATTCTGGTGAACCTATTGTGAAAACCCCCAAACAATTCGCACCAGGTGATTCAATGCAAATCGGAAGCTTGACGATCCAGAGACAGGGTTCGATTCCCTGGTTTCACATTCTTTTTTTTACCAAAATTGAACGAGTAAACTAATTCAAAAGTATATTCCAACGTTCCCTTTAGTGCGTGTGTCGGGCTGACAAGCAAGTGCAACTCTGCCGTTCCAAGCCGCCTAGACGCGCGATTTTGACCTCACTGTCCGTCTGCCTTTCCGCTTGACAGGCCTTCTTATCTGCCTGGCGAGATCTCCGACAGCAGCCCTATTACCGTAGCACAACTCTGATTCTGTCACCCAACGACAATGTAGATAGTCTGAATTTCCGGTGCATCGATACATCCACTTCAACGAGTGCGCATTCAACGCACACTTTGACACCTTGACACTGCCATCGATCACATGCACAGTTTGTCCAACATTGAAACTTTTTTTCGTGGAAATAGCCCTTAGTATCCTGCTCACCGAAGCAGCGTCTGATTCAATGTTGTCAAATTTGTCCGAGTCAAACTCGACTACATGCCGAGAACCACCGTCGCATACGTAAATGCTAACACGACAAGTAGCCAGAGGGCCACCCGGCGAGAACAGATCGTACGAGGCGAGTTTCTTCTTGAAATGGTCCATGAAAATTCGAAGTCTCTCTCTCCCCAGTGCGACATTCGTCACGGTCAAAAGAGCCCGCGACCCGACCAAGTCGTATTCTGCCTTTAAGAACGACAAAATGTAGAATACAATGTCAAGTGGAAGTGTGTGCAGATTGTATTGAAAAACAGAGTCGTTCATTGTTGTGTATGAGCGAGTTTGGCGTGTCGCGGCTAAGAACATTCCGTGCCGACGCCAAGGCGTGCTCCCTACACAGACAGCGCAACGCCGCGATGAATATCAAAGAAAAATGGCAGGCGCTGCTGCGATGTCCGCGCGAAATGTGGCTCATGTTACTCTTCAAGCTGCTCACATCGTATGGATATTTTGCCGTCTCGGCTGTTCTCGTCCTTTATTTGTCGGCCGAACATGGCTACAGTGATCGAGGTGCCGCCACACTCTACGGCGTGTGGGGCTTTGCGATCTCTGGCGTTGGCGTGTTCACTGGCCCGCTCATCGACAAGCTTGGCATAAGAAAGTCGGTTGTACTCGGCGCTCTCGTGTCGTGTGTCGGAATGTTCGGGTTGGCGTTTGCATTCACTCGCAGCACCATGCTCATCGCACTGCTCGGCGTCATACCGTTTGGCGTGTCGCTTGCACTCGCCGTTCTCGACGTCGGAGGAAAGCGCTACTCGTATGCCGGCAACACGACGCTCGTATTTTCTCTGCTCTACAGTGCAATGAATGTCGGCGCATCGATTGCCGGCATCTCACTGGACATTCTCCGTTCGGCGCTCGGCTCGTCGACTGGCGGCCGATTCAACTCTCACGGCTTCTCGGCGAGCGCTGAACGTCTGCTGATCATGTCAGCAGCGTGTACTACATGCTTCGCTGGCCTACTGGCTGCACTCACAATCCGCGAAGTCGATGTTTCGCGTGAAGGCTCAGTTCGTCCGCGGCTCGACCTCGTCGCAGCGAGCACGTTCGAAGACGATGAGTTTGACGTGGAAGAGGGCACGCCGCCTGCACAGAAACCTCTGTGGCGCCGCGTGTTGTCTGCGCCTGTCGATCTCCTGCGCTGGTACTACAACACGGCACTCAAGTCTCGACTGTTTTGGCAAGTAGTGGCATTCACAACGGCGCTGATGTTCGTTCGACAAGTGTTCCGCCAAATGGACGCAACTCTCCCAAAATGGACTCTGCGAGTTCTCGGCCCAGATGCTCCGATTGGTCGCCTCTACTCGATCAATCCGACGCTGATTGTTCTCCTTACACCGCTGTCTTCGATGCTCGTCGACAGATGGGACATCTACAACGTTATTATGGCCGGGTCACTCGTCAGTGCACTGTCCGTGTTCATGTTGGCCGGCAAGGTGACGCTTCTCGCTGAAATTGTGGCTCTTTGTGCGTTCACGGTTGGCGAGGCCATCTACTCGGCACAGGCGACAACGTTCATCATGACACTGGCGCCAGACGGCCGCGAAGGGACCTACGCGCAGATCTCAAACGCGCTCGTTTTCATGTCAAAAGTGCCAGTAGGTCTTCTCAGCGGTGAACTCATGGAGCGCTACTGTCCGGCCCCGGTTGGAGACTCGTATGAGAAGGAGCGGCGCTGTTCAAAGGTGTGGCTCGTCATCGCGTTCGTTGCGCTGGGCACGCCTATTTTGCTGCTTCTGTTGAAAAGGTTCATCTACTCTGCCGATGTGCAACACTACATATCCACACAGACGCACCAGGTCAAGTCTGGAACTATTGTGTACAGCGACAATGATGCAGACGACGATGCAGATTTTACAGTCGTCGACGACAACGATTCGGCCCCGATGTCCCCACAAAAGGTTAAACAAAGTAAAGATTGACATTTAATTTAGGACATCGGGAAAAACTCAAGCTGCCGCTGGCGGTCCTCTCTGGCAAGCTCTGCGACTTTTCTGTTGACCTCGATCGCATGTTTGCGTCCCTCTTCCGACGTCATTCTCGGACGACGAAGTTCCATACAATCAACGCTCCGCTGCAGGCGTCTGATAGTTTCAGATTTGCTCACGTAGTCTTCGGCGTCATCTGCGCCGACCGTGGTGTATTTCACTGAAACTCTCTTGTGGTTTGTTTTTAAATGGTAAACGAAGTCGTGCTCTTGGCCAAAGAAAGCAAGGCATGCATCGCACACAAAAACGACCGACTTGCTCATAGTTGACAGGAAGTTGAATGGAAAAAAAGACGGAATGGACAACGTGGATCCAGATCTAATTCGAATTTAATCCTTTCTGGACTTTCGTCGTCGTTTTCCATCCTTACGATCAAAGATGCGCGGCACAAAACACACGAGCACGACGATTGCGAGCACAGCCGACAAGATCGCCATAACAACACGAACGGTGTCGAGTTTTAGCACGCATTCCTCACAAAAGTGGAAGAACGAGTCATCTCCTGTGCCATCGCACGTCTCGTACGGCGAATCGACAACCCCATCGCCACACGAACTGCTTGCGTTATGCGGACGTCTAACTACTTCAAGTGGGGCAGCAAACGACTGAACGAGTGCGTTTCCGTGGTGGCGCATCTCGTCGATTCGCTGACGGAATGACATCTTGCCGTGTGTCGTTGTCTCCGGCTCTACCGTTGACGTGCTCGCAGCCGTGGTCGAAATCACAGTGCTAGTCGACTCGCAGCACTCTGGCAGTTGCATATTGGGCACGTGGTGGCACTGGCCGTAGACACACGAGTCGCTCGTACACGGATCACTGTCGTCACATTCGCTGTCGCACGAACAGCAGCCGTCGATCGGTTCATGCACACAGCCAGCACCGTTCGCTCCACCGTCGCACGAATCGCGAGTGCAAGGATTTCCATCGTCGCATCCAAGTTGCTCAAACACACATCCGGTTCCATCGACACACTCTCCAACGAGACACGCGTCGCCTGTGTAGCAGACGCGCGGCTTGGACTGACAACCGAGACGCTTGTTGCACGTGTACACGTTGCACTTGTCCTCGTCGTCGCCACACAACTTGGGACGATGGACACAGCCGCCAACAATCACCGAGCACGAATCTGCGGTGCATGCGTCGTGGTCGTCGCACTCGAGCACCTCGTGCACACAGCCACCAGTCTCAGAGTCGCACGAATCAACGGTACATGGGTTGCTGTCGTCGCAGTCCTTGTCGACAACGAGACATCCGCTCAGCTCACTGCACGTCGACTGCTTGCAAAGATCCAGCGGATCGGCACATTGCAGTTCTGTGTGCTCACACCCAAGAGAATGGTCGCACGTGTCGCGTGTGCACGCGTTACCATCGTCGCACTGGCCCACCTCGACGCGATGTTCACAATCGCCGTTGAGCGGATTGCACGTGTCAGTGGTGCATGCATCGTAATCGTCGCACACCTTGCGGTCAAACAGGCACCGGTTCGTCTTCAGGTTGCATCGCTCGTACGACGTGCACTCGTTCTCGTCGGCACAGTCGCGGTCCGAGAAGCAGCAGTCCTCGACGTCCTCAGAGACACACTGGTTCGTTGTCTGATCGCACGTGTTCACCGTACACACGTCGGCGTCGTCACAGTCGCTGTCTTCGTGACAACACTCGTCGAGCGGCAAACGCACGTGCAAACATTCGCCAGTCTCGCCGTTACAAGAGTCGACCGTGCACACGTCGTCGTCGCGGCAATCACACGGCGTGTGCTCGCATTGCACCTTGGATGCCCCGCCCTCGAGCCACTCGGCCTCGCACGTGTCGTCTGTGCACGGGTTGCCATCGTCGCACGGTTTGCGGTCCTGTTCGACACACTCACCGGCCACACACTCGAGCGGCGTGTCGCACGGGTGCGCCGGCTGGCGGCACTCCATCGGTTCGTGTCGACACACGCCTTCGGCCTCGGCGTCGCACGAGTCAACGGTGCACGCGTTTCCGTCAGAACAGTCCTTTGGCGTAATCACACAGCCGTAGAGCGGAAAGCACTCTGCGGTGTGACAGGCATCGGGTGCCTCGCACTCGACCGGCGTGTTGCAGCACTCGCCGGTATCGGTCTTGCACTCGTCTGCCGTGCACTTGTTGTTGTCGTTGCAGTCGCGATCGACGCCACAACAGTCCTGTTTGGGCTCAAACTTACACTCGTTCGTGTTGTAATCGCACCATTCGTTCGTACACACTCCGCCTCGTCGATGACACTCGCGGTCAGTGTGGCAGCAGTTGCGCTTGCGCGTCACCTCTGGACGACCGTTGACACACGTGGCGTCGAGACAGATGTCGCCGTTCGTATAATTGGAGAAGTCCAGAGGCGTGAAGATGCAGCCCTTGATCGCATTGCACGTGTCAAGTGTGCACAGGTCTCCGTCGTTGCACTCAATCGGAACGTGCTCGACGATTGCGACATCCGGCTCAGCGGAATCCACCCGACACACGTCGCGCGTGCACACGTCGCCGTCGTCAATGTCGATCGGAGAAAATACACACTCTCCGGTACTCGGATCGCACGAATCTTCGGTGCACGGGTCGTAATCGTTGCAGTCACACGGCATAAAAACGCACTGTCCGGTTTCGTCGTCGCACATGTCCATCGTACACTTGTTACCGTCTGAACATTTCACAGTGGGCGTGTGCTCGCATTCGCCGGTCGACGGGACACAGCGATCCTCTGTGCAGACGTTGTCGTCGTTGCACGTACGCTCGTCGTGGACACACTCTCCGCCGTGCGCCTCGGAGCAGAACGACTCGATGCAGAGGTCGTTTGAACTCGACCGGCACTCGATTTGATGGTTGAAGCATGTTCCAGTCGACACCTGACAATGATCAGTCGTACAGTCGAGACCATCGCTGCAGTCGGCATCCGATGAGCAGCAGTTCTTCGCAGAGAATGCCACACACTTGTGCGTGTCAAGCGAGCATGCAAACGATGTACACTTCCCGCTGGGCGGGCAATCGTCGTTGTCGTGGCAGCAACCATCGATCTCGGTGTGCTTACAGTCGCCGTTGACCCTGACAGTGTCGCGCGTACAAGCATCTCCGTCGTCACAGTCCTTAAACACGTTGACACAGTTTCCGTTGATCGGATCACAGACCGCCTTGTATCTTAGGTCTGGCGTAGACAGACAGATCTTGTCGCTGATGACACACCCTTCGATCGGGTCACACTTGGAAATCTTGCACTTGTCTTCCGGCTGTTCGCACACGCGTGCATCCGAGAGACACTTTCCGTCTCTCTCGCGACACCGCTCATTGACTGTGCAAATGTCGTCGTCTCTGCAGTCGATCTGCGTATGCATGCAACCTTTGATCGCATCACACATATCCATCGTACAACGGAGGCCGTCGTCGCAATCTCTGTCGCTGAGGATCAGACCGTCACCGGGCACACATTCGACGTCCTGGCACGCATTAGGCGGCTTGACGAGGATTGGTCGTTCGACGCAGCCGAGTGAAGAGTCACAGAAAGCTTCGTGACACTCATCCGACGCTGAACATTCAACGTCCTGGTGCATACACTTGTTCATCGACTCGTCACAGTACGAGATCTTGCACTGGTTGCCAGTATCGCACTCGAACGCCTCTGTGATACATTCGCCGGTCAGATGTTCACAGAAAGATCGCTCACACGAAGGTCCAATCTCGTGTGCAAGTCCGTGCTCTGGGTGATAGTAGTGAGAACCACCGACACCGTTGTAGACGAACGCGTGCCGATGCGAGCTGCACGATTTCTCCACTTCGATACAGCCGAGCGACGGGTGGCAGATGGCGTGTGCGCACAGGTTTCCAGATGTCACGTTGCACGTCATCGCGGCTTGATACGCACAAACACCGTCGACACACGCCTGAAGTGTACACACGTCACCATCGTCGCAGTCCTCTGGGTCTGAGCATGTGCGGCAATCAGCAATCTGAACGTGTCTGCAGCCGACATCGACGTCGCACTCGTCAATCGTACACGGGTCGTCATCGTCACAGTCAATAGGTGTCTCCTTGCACATTCCGACGACCGTGCCGAGGGGATCTGTGCCGTTGATTGGAACCACTGCACACTCTGACGTGTGACAGCGGTCGTGCGCCTCGCACAAGATCTGCTGGTGCTGACAGCCGCGCTCGACGTCGCACAGGTCAATTGTGCACACGTCGCCGTCGTCACACGACACCTTTGTGTGCGTAATGAATCCCGTATCAGAGTCACACGCGTCCGTCGTACACGCATTGTGGTCGTCGATGACCACGGGGATGTTTACACACTCTTGTCCGTCAAAGACGTCAAGCGTGCACGCATCCTCGTCATTGCACGTCGCAGGCGTGCAGCGTCGCAGCCGGTCGCCAGTGACGATACGCTTACGAGACTCCTCGGCGGGGTTGACGATGCACGCACAGTCGTCGCACATACAACCAGTCCCGTCCTCTGACGTCGCACAGTTGACCGACGTCAAGTGCGAAGAGCAAGTTCCGGCAATTCCAAACTCATCGACAATCATGCATACGCCTTCCGTGCAGACACCGGAGCGACTTGGAAGACAGTCACTCGCAATGAACCCGTCAAAGTGGGGAGTCGACGGATTGAAGGGACAGGTGCCGCACAGAGCGGGGGTCGGTGCCGGAATTGGAGTCGGCATTGGCGTCGGCTCGGCAGTCGGTGGAGTCGGCGACGGGGTCGCTTGTGTGGTTGTTAGGGGCATCGTCGTCGTCGGCAACTCGCACTGCTGCGCGTCAGAGCCGTCGAGCTCATTTCCACAGAAACAGTCGAGACACGAGCACGGCTGGCCAATGTCAATGCAGAGACTTCCGCAATTCGGACCGCCAGAGGAGAGGAATCGACACTCGTTGAACACCTCTCCGGCAAAACAAACACCAGTTTGCGAGCATCCGGTTGTAGTTCCGTTGCCCAGTGGACAGAGAACGTCCGGGCAATACGAAGGGGGAAGAGTTGGTGCCGGAGTCGGTCTCGGCGTCGGAGAGAGAGTAGGCGGTTCACAGTTTCGTGCAATCCACTCGGTTGCCACATTTCCGTTGAGGCCTTCGTACAACTCGTCCCCGCCAGTCGAAAACACGACAGGGATGATGTCTCCCCAGTCGCTACCAGGTGCACTGTGAAGAATAGGGTCAAACGGACTTCCAGTGTGTTTTTTGTGGCCCTTCAGCTTGGACAGCTTCTTCGACTGTTTGTTGTACGGGTTGGTGTAGCTAGACGTTGCATGGCAAAACACGACAGTCGGGTCCTCTGGGTTTGCGGAACTGTCAGAGCTCATTCCAGTCGGGTCCTCTGGGGTTGCGGAACTGTCAGAGCCCATTCCAGTAGAGCTCATCCCGCGTGAAGCTGCCACAAAGAGCGACAAGAACAAGATCACCAGATACATTTTGTCCGTGTTCAAGTTCGAAGATGGGCGAGCATCTGCACTCCGAGGCAGTTATAAAAACTGAAAATTGTCCAGACCAATTTACTTCTTCTTCCGTCGCAGTCGTTGGGACAGCCGCAAACGGATCGGAGATTTCTTTATGCGCGGAGTGACCGGCGCGCTGAGCGTGGCGTCGCGAGGAGAATCGACGTCGATCAGTTCGACCCGCACAGACTTGCTACTGGAAGCACGGCGCAGCTCATTGCCAAGCGGGTCTGTCCCAAGCTCGCCGATCGCCTCGAATCTCGGCGACGTGCTCATTGAAATTGAACCAGTGCTCGCCTCCCGTCGTAGCGTGTTGGCGTTGAAGTCGCGAGCTCGATCTTTCTCGCTTCGTTCGGCTCGACGACTGGAGAACCGCTGGAACGGACTAGGCGAATTCTCTCTACGCTCGGCAAAGTGCCCCCGTAGCAATTCAAAGGCGGCATCCTCTGTCGCCTCTATATAGGTAATAAATTCGCGTGTCGAACCGACCGTGAGACCGTCGACTTCGATGAACGCGCGCACACGTCGCATTTCGATTAGCCGAGCTTCGGCGCGCGCCTCTGCGCCAAACGCTCGATTGCGTTCTCGATCCGCCATAGTCTGGCCGGGGAATTCCAGGTCATTCGACGGGGTCGTTTCCGATGAATCGATGACACTGCGCAGGAATGTCACACGCGTCTCGCCGAAAAGATCTTCGACAAGCGAGAGACACGTGCTCGGATCTTTGCGCAAAAACTTCACCTCCCGCGGACTCAGTCGCCCAGATAGACTCAAATGGTCGTTGGACATTAATGGGGAAAATTTCACGGTAAAAGTTCACACACGCTCAAGCCGCGGCACTAGAAGACAGTTGCGGAAAACTAAATGTCACTCGACCACACACATGCTGATAACAATAGTTCTTAATTCAATATGTGCACTCGGATGTACCGTTTAACTGCACCGATTCTTAGTCGAGAGCGCCAAACACACAGTCGGCAAGCGAGTTTCGAGAACAAACTCGGACTGTGTGTGTGCCCTGCTTTGCGACGAGACCGAGTCGCGTCAGATTCGTCCAGATTCTCTGAGACTCTCCGCTCTCCTCGTCGTCGTAGTCGTGGATGAAAATCGGACGACACTTTCCGGTGAACGACTTCCCAACTTTAGCGAGACGTTCGACGAGCTCGGTCGACATAGCCTTGACCGATTTGCCGTCCAATGTGCTCTTTTCTGTGGCATCTGGCAGCGGGTTTCCATTTCTCTGCAGCTCGTATCTAAAGCCTCCGACAACAGAGCGCAATTGATCAAACGACACGACCGGCGCACCTTCTTGGAAGATCAAACGCATCGCATCTTCCGACGCAAATAGCATTGATCGCGTGCTGTGTTCGTCAAAGAGTGCGACAGACCCGCTCTTGCGCACACGTCCGGACTTTGCGTGAACGCCGTTTGCCCAGAGCTCATTCACACGAGCCTTATTCTCGGTTCTCTCGTAGAAGACCTGCAAAAGTGCAACAGACGGTGCCTTTTTCGAGTTTGGCGGGGCTCCGGACGCATCCGTTGTCCAGCCGGCGCACGGAATAGACCCGGACGCCATGAGCTCCTCCGATTCATCGTCTGACAGATCTAGCTCGACATTTACGTCGATTTCTCTGAGCTGTGCGTCGTCGTCGTCCTCTTCGACTGGCGTCACGTCAGCAACATCTTCGGCGACCCTTCGCCGCTTCGACGCACTTTCGAGTGGCGGTTGCTCCATCCGCGGCGGCTGTGCCGGTCCAGCCTCCCTTTCGGCAATCATTTGCTGGATCCATCCACGGGGCACCTTGTTCGCGACAACAGGGCGTTCCTCGTCTGGCAACGCCGCCTCTCCTTCTTCGCTCTCGCCATCGCTTTCGCTTTCGCTCTCACTTCCACTTTCCGAAGACAGACTATCCTCGTCGTCTTCCTTAACACACGCAGATGCGGTGCTCGCGATCAATCCGATCCGTGTCTCGAAGCGATCCGAGAACGCGCGAAGTTCCTTCTCCAACATGTCGGCGACCCCGCGAGCCACTCGTCCAGCTGAGCGCTTCTTAGACGCTCGCACGTGCTCTTCGATGGCGACACTCTCTCGGCGCTTCGCCTCCAACCGCTCCATTCCAGCAAGCAGTCGATCGCTTCGCATCGTTCGCTGCGTGCTTTCCAACTCCTCGAGGGCAGCCGCGTCGTTGGATCCGGCTCGCACTTGTGCGTGAACAGCCTTGAGCTTTTCAGCATGGTCGTCCTGCATCTTAATAATCTGCGCCACGTGTGCCGCTTTCTGCGCGGCGAACGCCCGTTTCGTGTTGCGCACCTCTTCTTCGGCGCGCTCAGCACGCACGCGGTTCGCTTCGGCGGCGCGCTGTGCGGCCAAAGTTGCGGCACGAGCGCTCTTTGAGCGTGCCTGTTCTTGTCGCAGGAGCTCCGCGTTGCGCGACGAGTCGCGCTCAATCTGGGCAACCATGCCAGAGAGAGTGACCATCGGTCCAGAGAATGGTGCGGTTATCGCTCCGCCAAGCCCTACGAGGGCTTCTTCCCGAGAAGCGTTGTCAAGCGAACCCTGCTTTGTAAACGGGACGCAAATCGCAGCTCCCCCGATCAGCTCATCAGAGACCGTCCCACTCATTTCTATACTAAACAGTGTATACACACTAGTAAATAAACAAAATTCAAAGAAAAAAATGGAAACAACACAACGAGTCATACATTCAAGTCGGTGGTGATGAGATTTCAATCGAGCGACCCTCGTCCGATCTGTCAATTGTTATCGTCAGAGCTTGTCGACGACGCGCTCGTGTGGTGTAGAAGTTTGCGACGTCCTCTCGGTGGACACTTGAGCGCAGCGAGCCTCAGTGCGTTGCGACGCGTCTCGAGCCCGGCCGCGTCCAGTTTGTACCGCACCGGCGGACTAGGTCCAATTTGAGGCATAAAGGGAAGTCTCGTACGAGAGAGTAGGTCTGGCATATCTACAATCTGTCGGATGATGGTGCGCGTCTCTGTGATGGCGTCGGTTCCCTCGACCCGAAACTCGACCTTAATCGCAGCAGACCTTCGCGGCGTGTTTGTCGCAGACGACCGAACAGCTGCATCACTAAACTCGTCGGTGTCTGTGAACGCAGAGCGCCGGCGGCGTGCCCTTGGCTGAACTTCCTCGGCGAGCAGTTCCCTCTGGACGTGCACCATAATCTTGAGCAAAGCCCGAAAGAACTCCACTGCTCCATACGCAAACATAATGTCCCAGACACACCACACACTCTCATATGGCATCATGTCACAGAGCAACGCGCCGAACATTTGCGCCGAACAGACAGCGCCGACAGCGTCATCGGCGCCACTCACGATTCCTGCGCTGGCGTACAGCTCGCTGAGATCTGGCAAAAACTCTCGAAAATAGTGCTCAAATGCTTTCATGTCGGCGAGCTGGCCGGTCACATTCGTATCAAACGAGCGCGGAAAGAGGTTGCTAGCGACGTGATCAAGCATCCAGAAAGCCTCCTCGTTTGTCATGCGCTGCACGAGGAACGACATAACAAAGTAATTAAACGCCTGGCAGTATCCGTCGCTCGGAGCATGCAATGCATACATGCGCAGTACAGTCCGCATTCGCCGCTTCAGCTGCCTGGTGCCTCTGAGAATAGTCTTTCCGAGTGTCCGGTTGATGTCGCGGTCGATCTCAGATCGTACGTCCTTTGATAGCAGTAGTCCGTCTACGTCTTTGCGGAGCTGCTCGCACAGCGTGCGATAATAGGGACGTTTCGTGAGCATCCGTACCTCTGCCCCGCTCGAGAGGAGCCATATCGCACGCCTGTAGTCCGACGGGACCCCGAGTCGCACGAGAATCACCGTGTCGTCGTCCAGCAACCCGACAGCGTCGTCGCTGACAATCCGAGCAAACTGTTCGCTCAGTTCGTCTTTGTGTCCGATGCGAGCCAGTCTAACGCGCCTATACGCATAGTAGATGTCTCTGCTCAGTGCGAACCCGTGCTCGTCGTACGGCGTCTCTGGGATTTCGTCTGACACTGCAGCCGAGATTGCCGACGACAGCTTTGTCTGCAGTCGCATCAACTGCATAGAATCAACACGCACGGCAGACTTTTTCTGAGATTCATCTGACGTTTCGCTCGCCAGTTCTACTTCGTCGTCGTCCGACGACTCTCTCGACGTTGTCCGCGTGCAGCTGGCGTCAGATATCGTCGAAAGCATCACCCCAGAGACAGTTGCAGAGCGCTTCCTCGATGGCATTGACCTGCGTCGCAGCGAATTGCTCATTGCGCGGCTTGTCGAGATGACGAGTGGTGCAATAGAATACAGTCAGAGATTTTACATTAAAAGCCAGAATCAATTTCCGAGCCGTCGTTGGGTGTACCAGATGTGCTCGCGTTGCGTGGCGTGATCATGCTTGAGCCAGAGTGGCCACTGTCGCTCGTCAGCCTGTCTCGGAATGTCATCGCCATCATCCGCAGCTGGTCCTCGTCCTTCGCGCCACTATTCAGCATTTTTCTCATCTGATCTGTCATGTCCATGTCCTTTCGGCGAGCCATAAGACGTGCGCGGACCTGCGGTGGCACATCACTGTCAAAGCCGTCGTCGACGAGGCGCGCCTCCCTCGCTGCCAGCACCTGACTGTCACGCAACGGCAGTGGTGGCGGCGGAGGAGACCTGCACGGAATCCCCCCGCCAAACCCGTCGTGAATGCTACCGTCATCGTCAGTGTCGTCTATCTCAGTGTTGAAGACGAGCGATTCCTCCTGCGACGAGACGGGCGCCAGTGATGTTCGACGCACACGCCGCATCTTCGATGCTCGCCTCCCGCGCTCTACATCCAAGCGGCTCGCCGCGTTCGCCGTGCCCACCGGTCTGACGTCTTGCTGTCCTGGGACGTTGTCAACAGGAATCATGGCAATGTCGTCGCTAAGCCCGTCCGCTGATATTCGGTAGTTGGAGATCAGAGATGCAGTTCCATCTCGAAAATAGTCGTCGACCTGTGACATCTCAAACATGGCGCATCCAAACACAAAGCCAATGAACACTCCCTCGACACCGACTGTAAAGTTGATCGACCTGTCACAGAAATAGACGATGGCGAGCGGCATTCGCGCACTCTGCGCACGATACACTAGAGCCCTGTAGCGGTGCAGCGAGAAAGTCGCCACAAACAGAAATCCGACGCAGAGCGTGTTGACGACGAGCCACGCGACCACACTCGACGTACTGTTGTGGTCGATGCCGACGTCAATGTGCGGGCCCCACACGACAAACAGCTCGAAGAACGGCATGGCGACCAGATACTGCAGCGCGATGGCTCGCCGTTCCATTGAACTGAACATTGTGCGCAGCGCAGAGTGGCTAAAGCTCCACGTCGCACCGAATGTGGCGTTGAGCATGAGTAGGCTGAGGAGTGCACTGACAAACGACGATGCAACGAGCACGCCGTGTGGAACGAAATCTATGCAGTGTGCGTGCGTGTGCACCTTTGCCGCCAGCGGCAGCGTTGCATTGCCCGACATCGCGTAGAGTTTGTCCGACTACCACGGGCGCGCTACTCGTTCTGCAGTGCGTTCGTTTTTTCTGACGTATCTTCAATTCCGCCTTCGACGTGACCGACGCACTTTTGCGCCTAGGATTCGTGCCACACTCTCCACGTGCCGCCGCATCGATTCAGATGCGTCTCGCCACACCAAATTGCGTGTTGCCTCGTAGACTCTCCAGTAGACGAGTGCTAGTACGGCCGACACTACAATGTTTCCGACCAGCTGCCACCAGGCGAAATAGTGCGAAATGAGCGTCGTCGCAAAGTAGCCGAGGACGAAAATTGCGAGGCGACTCGCGCGCCACCACGACACTGGCCGCCGCAGAGACTTTTGTTGATACACGCCTATTGATAAAACAAATGTGTAGACCATGCAAGCAGTGAAAGTCGGGTCTGGCATCGCATACGTCGTCACTTGACACAGCTCCCGATCAAACTCTGCCGGTCGCTCCATGCCAATGATCGACGAGACGAACATGAGAAGGGAGAAACCAATCGTCGAAAAAATGAGCGAACTGATGATCATCAGCGGCGAGTTGTCAAGCAGTGCAGCGCCAGCGCTGAACACAAACGCCTTGTAAGGGAAAAAGCCGAATGTCAACAGAAAGTAGTGCACCAGCACCTGTGTGCCCTCTGGTTCACACACCGACACTGGAAAGATCGGATGCATTTCAAACCTCACTGGCAGGGGCGCGCCTAACGACCGAGTGCAATAGAAATTTCGATTTCCCGCACCCACACGTAGTCGGCGACAGCACACGCAGTCAGAACAGTACACCGATGAGTTCCAACTATCCCATGCTCTATGGGCCAGATAAGGACACAGAACCGAGCGAAGATGTTCGCTATTTTGCAGCAGACGACTCGTCCGACGAGGAACTGACACCAGGCGCACCGCCGGCGGACGCTGCCTGTTCAGCGCTCCAGGAAATGGAGGATCTTCACGCATCGACGTGCGCACTGTGTCAGAAACCGTTCGACACGAGTGCAAACGTCGCATCTGCGCGCCTCTCGTGCGGACACCCGTCGCACATGCTCTGCGTACAGCTTCTACTAGCAGTCAAGCCGGAACTCAAATCCGTGTCGCTTGATCGCATCGGAGGGATCGGGTCATGCAATCACTGCAGCGACCGTGCCATGGCGACTGGAGTTGTTGGCGCAAGCAACGATACAGGAACCAGCTGGGACGTGTGCCTCGACGAGATGAAGCGCCTCCACAAATCCAAGTACCCGAGCCAGGACGTCGATGCAATACTCGAAACAGAACTCTCCAAGGACGACATCCGTGCTATGGTTGGCGTCTCGCGCGTCGGCAGCGCAGTCGACAGTTTGGCCGAGAATCTGCGAAGTGGCTGGCGGTCGTTCGCCGCGCGCGGCAAAGACGAGAGCGTTTGGTCGGCAGCTGGCAACGCAGTGAGCGAAGTGCGCGCGGCTAGCACACAGGCGGCAGACAAGACCGATCTGCGCGACGTCCTGCACGGACGAGAGTTCATCGATGCGATGAAGAAGAATGGGCGTACGATCGATGACGTCTTTGAGACGTTCAAGTATACACTTCCGCACCTCTTCCTAGCTGGCGTACAGACAATGGACGAACTCGTCGAGCTCGGGTTTGATGCACGTCGACACCTCAAGCCAGCGATGCGCTGTGCCATTCCGCTCTTCTTGCTGGCAGAGCGCTACTCATTTGACTTCAAGCGACACATGTCACAACTCGATCCAGAGGAGGTCGCAGCGTGCGGCTTGCACCACTTTGAGCTTCCATTGATCAATCTGACAGCGACGGACCTTGTACAGGGCAGATTTCAAACGCAGCACATTAAGCGGATGGGGATTTCACTCGACAAACTCGTGCGCTTCGCCGGCCTGCAGCTGCCGCATGCAATCGCACTCGGCCTAACGCCAGACGTCATCGTCCACAACTGGGCGATCGACCTTCGCAATGTCCACTCTCCATCGTACGCGCTCTACAAATCTCTCTGCGAACAGACAAACTCGCCAGTGTGCAGCACAGAGCAACTGCAAGCGATGCCAGTGAAACGCACACGCCGCAAACCGAGAAAAGTGAAAACCCAACGATGAGTTTGTATAAAGCGGATCGCGTCTGGGATTCAACTGCTAATAATTTCATGTTAAGCGACGATTTTGATACACATGTGTGCCCAAAACACGGGTGGAATCCTCCCAGTAAGATCCCAAAAGATTGCAGACTCGAATGTTGGCTCTCCTTTGCCATAAGAAGGGGCAACAAAATCGAGTTTTTCGACTCTCGTGTAAAATTCAATGCCGCTCTGAGGGCCCATCCGGCAGAACGAAGCGGAGTATTTACGACAGATTACGCTGCCCGGCGTTGGATGTTTTCAGATACAAACTGGGCCAGATATAAACACTTATTAGAGGAGAAAAGGAACTGCTCGCGAGTTGCAGCACCGGGGGTCGGATGCCAGTCGACGGCGGAGAGCAACTAGTAAACAGACCATCGCACAACGATGACTGGTTCACACATAGACGCAGAACGCGCAGCAGATGCCAAAATGCTGTCGTACTGCCGGTCCATCGTCTGCTTGAACGTCATAATGGGCATCCTCGACCTCTTGATTGTCGCAACAGCCGCAGTAACTCGCCGATCCGAATGTTTTGTTCCTGCGGCAATCGCCCTCGTGTCAATCGGGTTCTACGTAAAAGAAAGCTCACTGTTGCTAGCCGGTGCGCGAAACGGCGGAGCTCTGCGCATGGCCACGACACTTCCTCGCGCCAGAGACTTGCCCACGATGCGCCGCTTTGCGTTCAGCACGCACAGTCACGCATTTGCGAGCTGGCAAATGGTCGGCGGGGCACACGTGACATCGACGATGATCATGACCGTCGCATTGTTCATCGTGCAGATTTGTGTGTCTGGCGAGGGGCTGCAGTTTCTGTTCGTCTCTTCCGTCGTGCGTCTTCTACAGTCTGTGCGCCTGCTCTACAGTCTGCGCGGCTTCTATAACAACGCAATACTCTCGTCTAGTCGGCGTGTGCTCAAGCGGCGCGCGGACCGAACGGCCTATTCGACTGCTCGCGCAACAGATCTCATCAACAGGCAGATGTCGGCGACGCGCGGGCCGAGCCCTGCCATCCAGCCGCACGAGATGTTCGACGTCGATCAGACCTGCAGTGCACTCTTTGGCAGCGGTCACGACGAAACTAGCACAGAGAGTCGTATCAGACGAGAGAAGCGGGCCAACAGACGAAAGGAGGCCACCCAGCCTAAGAAAGTCGTCCCGCCCAGGCCAAGAATCTAATAAACACTCTAATCGGCTGGCAACAATGAGTGTCTTCGAATGTGGCACAGATTGCGACGAAAGAGAATGCGAAGTGTGCGACGAGCCCGGCTGCTACGACCACAACTACAATTTCTACGTGTGTGAAATTTGCAGTAGATATCTCTGTACTTCTTGTGTTCCAGTCCCAGACGACTATTCGGCGCCATACTGCGACCAGTGCCGAGAACCACAGGAGCCCAAAACACCAACACCGCCAACAATGAGCGACAACAAACGCAAACGAGACGAAATCAATGGTCCAGATCGAACTATTGCGTTCACCGATTCTCTCGTCGCCAACGCCGACGAAGGTGCGCGCATCGACCACCAACTCCAACTGAAGCGCAACGCTGTCGCCCAAGAGTTGCTCAATTTCCTCAAGGAGCAACGTTCCCGCGTCAAGACGGGCGAAAGTTTATACGAGAAGCTGCGAAGCGACATCGACTTCTTTGACGACGTCGACCTCGTATGGGACCACATCGTACTCGACAAGAAGAGCAAGGCGCACCAAGCGTTCTACTTCCTCTCGTGCTGCGGGTCGCTCAGGGAGCCAAATTGGCGGCGTGACGCGAGAATGGAAACATTCTGTTCGCTGCTACTGCTATCGATCAAGTCTACAGCCGAACTAGAGGCCGGATTCAAACGCTACGCAGACGCGTGGGACGACGAAACAAAAGAAGGAGACAGTCAATCCGAGAAGAAGATCTGGAAGCTTTTAAGTGACAACGAGCAATGGGTGGAATTCGAGGAGGTATTCCAAAATCTCACAAAGGAAGGAAACCTTCGCTATTCCACCTGGTCCCATTGAGCACAAGAAAAGCAAACATGCGCTGACATTTCACACACTTGTACACCATTGACGTAAAAGTAAAGACTTGGACCAGTTTACTTTGAAGCATCCAGCGCAACTTGGCTCGTGCCGCGGCCGATCATCGTCGCAGAGAGAATCGCCGTGGCAATCGATGCACCGGCGCACGTGAGCAACGCAAACGGAACAACCACAGAGAGGAAGCCCTCGTCGACACAAATGTCCTGTTCGGTGATGCCGACCGGTGCGAGCGAACCGCTGAGACAGCGAATCATGCGCGGGAACTCAAACACGAGCGAGATGATCGTCGCTGCCGCCGACAGAATCGAAAAGGCCAGCACGAGCCACGTCCAGTTGCGCGGCGTCGTGCCGAAGAACGCCATCTCGGATGCGGCGGCAAACGTCGTGAGCAGGAGCGCAGACGAGCGATAGAACGCCGCTGCGTTGGGGTAGAAGATGGCAAGTGCCATGACAAAGACGACGATCGCGACCTGCAAGACGCTCAACACCATTGTGGCGACACGTTGCGGGTTGGAGCCGGCAGCACGCAGTGCCGCCTTGATGCGCAGCAAGCGGCGCTTGGCAGCGGCCATGAGAATCTGGCGATCGACCTCGTTGCTGCGCGAGCTGTTGCGCAACTTGATGTCCCGCTTCAACAGCAAATAGGCGCGTCGCTGTCTGTGCCAGAAGAACAGCATCACGTAGAGAATGAGCACTGCGGCCGAGACCACTGCGCTCACGATCGGCACGAGGTTGCGCTGCGACGCGAACAGCGTACACACACGATTCTCGAGTGGCGTCTGCGATGCACCGCCGATGCCGGCACAAGCCGCCGCACGACCAATCTCAAAGTAGAGCAGGACAAAGTTGACGAGGATGGCGAGTGCCCCCGACGTGAACGCCGTGTAGAAGTCAAACAGCTCCTCGTCGACGTAGACCGACAGCCCGACAGTGGCAAAGAACGCACTCGGAATGAGCATTGCCGCGCGAAAGAACGCTGGAGAGTCTGGGGACGCGAGCTGCGCGACGACGACAACGGCGATCGCAATCAGCACGCCGACCGAGAGCACGAGCGAGAAACTCGTGAGGGCACTGGAAGTGGCACGCGCCGCACGCCTCTGGCGCGTTCTGCGAGATTTTCCCCGCAGATCCGACAGGTTATCCGCCGTGGCAGACATCTAGGCGGCTCTGTGCTACTTTCTGAATTACGTTCACTCTCGACGGGCGCGCGCGTTGTATGTTTGCACAAGCAAATCACCAGACAGACCGACCTTATGTTTATCTATCTTCTTGGACAGACGTGGTTTTATGCGTGGATTGCGGCAACGCTCATCCTGACAACGACCGTGCTCGATCGCTACAAGGAGCGAGTGAGCGCGATCTCGGCGAGCTTCATCGACCGAAAGTTGCACGCTGGAACAGAAGAGAAGTCTAGCGAAAGTTCCGCCTCGACGAGGAGGAAGAAAATCACATTTCGCGCCGGCGACTTCCTCTTTCACACGTTGCCACGCGCCTACTCTTTGCGACGTCCAGGCAACTCGCGCCAATAGAAGTACAATTAAACTGTGTGCACACTCGAATGTCAAGTTTCACCCAACCTCTCACCACCAACAATGAGCTTTGCCGAAACCCTTCGTAAAAATGCCGAATCTGCACTTGCCACAAAGATTCCAAGCAGCGTCATGACAGAGGAAGAGTGTGCCGCGTTTGTCGATCTTGTCGGAGAAAAATCGATCGAAGCATCCAAGAGAGGCCTGTTCGGCGTCACAGTTTACATCTCTGAGCTCTCCAGAATTAATCCAAAAGACGCAAAAACCCCCATTGGCTCATGGAGCGGAGCTTTCCTCGCGCAATCCATCAAAGAAAAGTTCCATGTCGCCGTCGAAGCGTGCACGATGACTGACACGGATGACGTGCAGCATCACGGTTATAGAATTTCATGGTAGACCGAACCCCAGCTCAACAATTAAACGTAACCCAAATTCACCCGAAATGTTGAATCGTGTGAATTTTATTCGACCAGCGTCAAAGTTGTGCACGCGCGCACACGGTGTCACCAGAGGTCAACGTTGAGTTGTGCAAATCTTTCGCGCCGCACAATTTTCTAGGAGAGTGTCGTTCAATGCATGGCGAGTACGACTATATATTCATCGGTACCATGCGCCCCACAACTGATTGCCGACCAATCCACACAGAATTTTCGCGCCCGCGAGCCAACCGCGCGGCGTGCGATCAAGGGTCCAATTGGGCGTAAGACCGAACAAGAACACAATTTATTTACACAACCTGTACAAACAAAACGACGCCGGACGGAGAGGCCAGTCACCGACAAGAGTTCCGTACGCAGGATCCGCAGCAAGCTGCTGCCGCTCATCATTGCCACAGAGCAGCGAGAAGCGCGCGAGGCTCGTGGATCGTTCGACTCGTGCGCACACGTAAATCGAGCCATCGTCCGGAGGAGCAAGCTCGAAGACTTTCAACTGGAAGACGAGGGCGTCTATGCGCCGAGAGCAACTCCCACCGCCGACATCGCGGACGTCTTCCCTCCGACGACGAGCGAGATCGACAAATTTGAATTGGGGCTGATTGCCCACGACTTTGGAGCCAGATGCTCTTCGCCGAACAGTGCCAGTGCGGTCTTCGGCCGGAGCGAACGCTCAAAGCGCAAAGGAAAAGTGTGCAGACTGGACGGCTGCGAGGGGAGCGTTCGCGCTCGCCAACTCTGCTCTAGGCACTACCAGTCAACGAGTCGCAAACTGCGAGACTCGATCCGCCGTGCGCGCGTTCAGAATAAACTCAGCTAGAGTGATTAGTTCCACGAAGACACCGACCACCAACACTGAGCGATGCAAGCTCTCCTCGCTGCGATGGGCCTAATCGACGGCGAAGGCGGCGATGTCGATACAGATCGATACTCTGCTGGTGCCAGCGAAGGTGGACTCGGATTCTTCGACAACGAAGACGTTGAGCGCGGCGCCGACGACGACGACTCTGCGTCTGATTCAGACTCTGTGTCTGGCGATTATGGCAACGACAACGACGCAGAGGACTTCTTCGGAGACCAATCGGCCAACAACTACGAGTATGCACAAATAGAGCAGGGCGTCTATCTTCTGCGGAGACCGACGACAGACGATCAGTGGGTCCTGTCGCACGAGAGTAGGCCAGAGGTGCACTTTTGCAGACGCCTCTCGCGCCTCACGGCCGAAGAGCAAGCCCTGGCACTCTCTCGCTGCGGACTCGACGACCGTGGCCGTAGCCAGTTCGAGTGGCCAGAAGCGGCAACGAGAGGAGACACTGTGAGCACGTACGTCGTCTCACAAAGCGACAGCGACCCGGTGGCAGGAATACTGCAGAGAGTCGAGCCAGTGGCGGCGCTCGAGGACATCGACACAGACAAGGCGAGCGGCACGCTTCAGCGCTTCTCTGCGATGGGAATGTCCCGGCAGCATGCGTTCGACCCAAACTCTGAGCCATCGCCTGTCACTCCGCACAACGGCAGATGGTTTGCCCTGTCCCTCGACGACTATGCACTCTACCGGGCATTCAACGCTATGACGCGCGAATCCAGTTCACTCTATTCGGTCCTGGAGCGCGCGTGTCATCCTGGCGCAGGAGATCCACAGGAACTCGCACCGCACAAGAACGGCGTTGTTGTGTCGAGCGAGCAGAGGCGCGCCGTGTTCTCTCGACTCTTGCAGCTCGCAGAGAACGACGAAAAGGGCCGCGTGCGCAGAGTTCGCGCCGCACGAGAGCGCTTCGACTCTGCTGCACGCCAGCTGACCGCACTCGAGCCAGACGTGCGAGCACTGCGCGTCGAAGACGTCGGAATCTTTAGTCGGTCGATGTCGCCGAGCGACGTGATCGAAGAGCTCACCGACATCATGCAACAGATGCGAACCGAACTAGCAGAGCTCGCGTCGCTCAGCATCGAGAGTGTCACCGCTGCTCGCAGCCAAGATTAGTAAAGCAGCAATAGATTCGATTCGCAGTGTCTCGCGAGAGCGCATGACCCAAGTCTATGAGCAGCCAATCGTACGACGCCGATCTCGCACAGCACGGCCTTGTGGGTTCGCGTCTCGGCGCCCGGCACATCTTTGAGAGCTCGGCAGCTGTCGTTTTTGGCATCTTCACGTCGCTGCTCTTTGCGCGTCTCGACCGAAGCGTGTCACACCATCGCATGCAGCAGTACACGCTCATGTCTGTGGCGGTGGCGATGACCGTGTTCGCAGCGATCAGTGCATTCATCCGGTCTGGTTTGTCGCGAGAGCTGCGCACCTACTCACAGGAGTACTGGCAACTACTGCTCGACGCCGAGCGCAAGATCGCACACACGGCGCTCTTCCTCTTGACGCACTTTCTTTCGTCGTCGTTTGTTAAAACCTGGTCAGACATGCAAATGAGCGCCGCCGAGTCGTTCGACGCAATGTGGCGGATATTCATCGCGGTCTGCTTCGTGATGCAGCTGTTCAAGAAGAACGCCGATGCCAAATGGTGATAAATTTTCAGCGATACACAATCAAAGTCGAATTTTCGGCGACGCGGAGCGAAACTTCACACTCTCGCCGACCAACAACAATGAGTACCGCCATCCAAACCGAATACATCGAACAGCTCAGCGAAGCTGCTGCGAATCTCGCAAAAGCAGCGTCGAGAGCGAAGAAGATCAAACGCCTGATTGTGTACACAAAGGGCGTCAGCAGACAGCTCAAGAAGGACGGCAAGCTCTCGCTGTACGAGTCGCTCTCGAAAACCGGAAAGGGCATCGACAGCGAAGTCCGAGAACTCTTGTGGGAGTATATTGATTATCGCGCGAACAGCGTGAAGCCAGACGGCAGCCCGTGTGTCGACGGTCACCCTGGCAAGTGGCTCGGCAAGTGGGCCACTGCGAACGGCGTCGAGAGCGCAAAGGCAATCGAAGCTGTCGCCGAAGCGGCGAACATCGACATCGAGTACTCGATGATCGTCCGCATGATTTTCCGGGCCACCGAGGAGACCGACGACCTCAAGTCCATCTGCAAGCACCTCGTGCCGTTGATGGTCAAGATTCAAGAGTACACTCTGAAAGCCGAGCAGGAAGAGCTCGACACAAAGTGCGGCGACGAGGAGAACTCGTCGGACATCAGAGTGGGCAAGTACGGCAAGAAGCTCGAAGCGGCAAGAGGAAAGCTCCTCATGCTGCACAAGATGCTGTTCTTGGCTGTCGCCGAAGGAGAACTGGTGCGCACGAACATCGCAGTGAAAGTTGCCGAGCAGCGCGCCGCCCAACTCGCCAAGGAGCGTGCCGAAAAAGAGGCAAGTGCTGCCTCTGAGCCAGAGAAGAAGAAGCGCAAGACTCCAGACGCAGAGGAGAACGGCTCGCCGAAAAAAGCAAAGTCTGCTGAGTCAGAGCCGACCAACGACGAGAGCGCGTCCCCGGACAAATCCTCGAGTGACAACTAAAGACTCGTTCAGTTTAATTAAGACATTGTGTACGAATCTCCAGTCGACATGAGCGTTTCCATGCGCGATTTGAAGACGTCGTAGCTCAGCAGCGGCGGGAGCGTGATCAGGCGAGCACACGTGCTCACAACCGGATATTTTGTCCGCTTGTCGTCGTGCGGCAGTACCAATTCACCGGTTGTCACACTGAATGTCAGCGCACCACAGGCCATCTGCTCACTGAGTGCGACAAAATTTCGCATGAATTTCGGGAAGAACTTGATGACCGGCGACCATGCACTGTCCATCGAATCCAGATCGTTGTCGACATTTCTCATCGTCTCGACGACCTCCGTTGCCAATTCTGTCACCGCCATCCGAACCTCTTGTCTGTCGGCCACAATAAAGAGAATCGCTTGCACATTGCGCTCTCCGGTCAGCGATTCGAACACTTGCATCAGGCGTGCGACACTTGCTTCCTCGTCTTCATCCACGAGCGAAAAGATGTAGGTCACGAGAAACAGCAGACCGCGTTGATGCAGCGCAAACTCGGCTGTCTCTCGTATCTCGTCTAGTAGCCTGGTGTACTCCGGACCAAGATCGAATCCATACAGTCTGTGCTCTGGCAATCTCTCTGCCCGCGTCTTTGTGCGAGCTTCCGACAGAAGACCCTTCCAGTACGCGTCCCAGTCGTCAGAGAAGTGCATCGTTGTGGTTCTCTCTCCCTCCTCAATCGCCGCAAATTCGGCGCCCATGTTGATGCGATCTCTGAGAGCCGCGAGATTTGCGTGAATTCGACCCTTGAACGCAAATGCCGGCTTCATGATTCCAACGATCACCGAGAAGAGCAGCAGCGACGAGAGCTTTGGCGGCGTCCGACCGTAGATAACAGACGGAGACGCCCCGTTGAGGAAGAGCGAAATGACGTTCGCCGTACACTTGCCGGAAAGCATGCCACGAGCGTGTAGGAGTGATCGAGACACCTGGCTGTTGCCGCGCTCGATTTGGCCCATCTGAGCTTGCTTGAGCACAACCCCGTCTGGCGTCTGGACGAACGCACTGTACGCCTCTCTGTATCCGGCGGCAATGCTCGAGACATAGCTCTGTCCATAGAGAAAATCGTGACCCATGTCGTCGTCGCCGCTTCCAATGCGCTCAGAATTCGGGTCGCCGCAGACGAGTCTGGCACGAGCACACTCCTCGGCGTCAAAGTCGAGACCGAGGATCGCACGCCCGAGCATCGGACCTATAATAAAGCCAGACGGCACGTCGAGGATCGCGAAAAAGAGGATGGCTTTTGACACAACTCGGTGGTGGAGCGCTTCCAGTTTGCATTTGCCGCTTCCCGGCGCATCATCTTCGCACTCTGCGCACTGGATGGCTTCAACTTTTCGGCGTAACTCGATGGCGCCTCGTGACTTGTCGTAGGAGAGCAGCGATCCAGTGTGACGCAGGTAGTCTGAAATCACCTGGTTCATGGCACCCTTTGTGACGCCAGTCGCATAGCCACTCTCACCGGCATACGATACATCGGGAACCGTTTCGATGTGGAAATGCCTACCACTCAAACAGACGTTGTACCACGCCTGCAGAGTTGTACGGGAACCAGTTGCGAACCCTTCCGGCTCGCAGCCCATTTCCACGACCCTGTCGATCCTCGACTGAACCTTTAGGACCTGTCCACTCCGAGCAGACGGGCAATGATTCACAATAAACGGCGCAGCGAATTCTGCCATGAATCGTTTTTGCCCCCTTCCAATCCTTCTGGCAAGTGTGGCCAGATCGCCTTCGAGTGAGAAGACGTTCTCCGAGAAAGCTCTCGTCCCGACACCCAGCGAGTGACCGTTAACAGCCAATCTCGCCAGGCGCAAGGCTTCGCTGCGGCTTGCGATCGTCCCGCGCACGAGTCGCACAATCAGCGCCTTGAACTCTGGCACCATGTGATTGTCTTGGCGCGACAGTCGGTGTCGCGGATCGAACAGTTCGATCGCGGCGTACAGCTCATCGCTGTCGTCCTCTGCTGTCTCGAGCTCGCTCGGCAACTCACGACCAGTTATAATATGCGTTAGAACGCGGGCCAGGTTGATCAGCAGCAGTCGTCGAACGACATCTCCACCACGTTCTACGCACGCCGAGACTGTCGACTGAAACGGGAGAGCGAGTGGCATAATATCGCCAGACGGGAATACTGTAATTTCGGCGCCCTCGTACTCGTAGCAGATGTAATTTGTCGATAGGAAGGCAAACGGATTTAACGCGAACAGCGCCGGTCCACCCGATCGAGACGCGACGAGTTTCTCGATAAGAGTTTGCAATCCGTGATGGTTGTCTGCCGCATTGATAAAGTCGATTAAATCGAATTGATGCGAAACGAGCTGCTCACACGCGGCCGCCTGCGGGTCGAACAAAATCCATTTGCTCAGAGGATCGTGATCCACATTCTCGAAGAACAGCGGACGCACTGGACAGTAGTCAGTGAGAGGTGAACAAACGGCATCAAATCGCGTGTTTGTGCAAGCGTCGATGAGGTCCTGTAGCTTATAGATGCCACCGGATTTGCGCTTGGTTCTAGAAACTTCTTGGATCCATTTCCCGCGCATTTCGAGTGGAACAATGCACCCAGCACGCCACTCGTACCGGAACGTCGACTCAAACAGTTTCACCGGCAAGCCGAGAATTCTGGCCGAGTCTCGGTTGCCGGCCGCCGCGAATAAGTTGACGTCGGCTCCGATCTTAATGTCCCTCACACAAGCATGAAGAACTTCGTGTAATCTGCGAGAAGCTGGCGATTTGTCTGCTGCACCGTCAAGCGAAAGGATCGCGTTGATTAGGAATTCGGTCCAATCCTGTTCCAAGTCGCCGTGCTCGTACTTGGTCAGCTTTTGCCCACTCTCGTAGAGTTTGCACGCCTTGAGCGCAGAGGCGGTCTCGAGGTAACCGTCGAGAACGAGTTCACACTCTGCCCTGTCGAGATTGTTCGTTGTCACTAGCTTGTCGACATCGATAGATCTCACGTCTGCCTCATTGACCGTCTTGACTTGGCTCCACGTGTGCTCTGTGTTCACAGCACATGCCTGTAGAATCACGACAGCGTGTCGCGCGAGACCGTCGCCGGTGCCTTCGCGCAGAGAATATGCAAATTCGGCGACGTACTCTGCTATTTGCGAGCAAACTCTAGCAGAATTGGAAGTAAAACATACAACATCGGAGATAAACTGTTCTTCAGAGCTCATTGTCGACATCGACTTGTTGTGTGTACCGTGAACGCTGCCAAAGTTTAACGAAAATAACACTCTTGCGTGTGATTGGTTTAGTAGGAAAAGTGCGAAATAGCCGACGGCAAGATGCTGAGCGCCGGATTGCTCGGGTCGCTTGCCCACTCTGCCGGCAGATCGTGATCCTTCTGTGTCCACGAATCGTCGCACTTGAGCGAACGGCCCGTCGGCGGTGTTGCAGCGGTCTTGATGCCGAGGTAGTTCATGAACTCGGTGGCACCGGTGCGCTGCAGGCCCTTGAGCACAGGCATGTGCGCGTTCTTCGGGACGTTGGGCGCATCGCTCGCACGAATGAACTTGCTCGCCTGTCGGAACGACCCAGCGAGACCCGCGCGCCGTGCAGCATCGGCGACCGACTCGTTTTCATCCTGCACGTCAAACGGCAGGCCGGTGGCCTCCTCAAACGTCATGTCTGCAAACTCCTTGCCGACAGGTGCACGCGTTCGCGGGTTGTAGCCCGCAAAGTTGCCACGCGCGCCGAGCGGTGCCGCGTCCCTGCCAGTGTTGAGCTGCAGCGGTGCGCCGCCGATAGCCTCAAAGATGTTCTTCGGCATCGCAGCAGACGTCTGCTTCATGCTTGCCGCGGCGACCGCCTGGGCGTGGGCAGCGCTCGCAGTGTTGTTGAGCGCCGCCGACGCACGGCTCTTGGCGTCAAACTTGACAGCGGCACCGGCAGCCATGCTGCGCTCGTTGCGCTGCTTCTCGAGTTCCTTGCGCTCACCGAGGAGCATCGCCTGGCGCGTGTTGTCGCGCTGCAACTGCGACATCTGCTCGCGAACGGCGGCCATCGACGAGCCAAACGACTGTGCCGACGAGACCGACAGTGCAACAAACTTCTGAGCGCTGGCGAGATGCGTCGGCAGCACCTTGGTGGCGCTCTGCCAGTCGGCAAAGTCGTCGAGCACCTCAGCCGGCGTGTGACGACCGGCCGACGTGTTGATGCGCGACACAGCGTTGCGCTGCTCGGCGAGAATGTCGCGCGCCGTCTTGTTGTACGTGCGCTCCAAGTCCCGCTTCGTGGCGACGAGCTTGTTGAACTCCTCCTTGGACGCATCGCTGCCGTCCATCTCGTGCTTCTTTGTCATCACAGTCTTCTGCAGACGCAGCACATCGGCGTACATCTTCTTGGCAGATGCGATGCGCTCTGCAAACTTGTTGACAGCCGACTTTTCGACCTTGTCGTCGACGTCGGCATCCTCGTCCTCTTCCATGAGGCCGGCGCTGGCGAGCGACGACAGATTCTCGAGTGCGTCAAAGTCGTCCTCGGCAGACGCATTGAACTTGGCGTCGGCGTCAGCCTCGTCAGAGCCGTTCGCGAGGCGCGAGCGCATCTTCTCGACTTGTGCGCTGGTGCGCGAACGCTTGCCGCGGCGCTCTTCGGCGAGCTCGGCACGCAGGCGAGCGATCTCGCTCTGCTCGTCAGAGGCCTTGTCGTCCTCTTCCATGTCGGCGGGCTCGTCCTTCTTCTCGGCGGCAGCCTTCTCGCTGGCACCGGCCTTGCGCTTGATGAACGCCTCGAACATCTGCTCGAGCTTGCTGTCGGGGATTCCTGCAATCTCCGATCCGCCGAGCGCACGAGTCTCGCCGGCTCCAGCCTGAGCCTGCGCCTGAGCCTGCGCCTGAGCCTGCGCATGAGCTTGAGCCCGGGCCTGCTCCTCGGCATAGGCACGCGCGTGCAGCTGCGCCTGCTCGTTGGCGTAGGCACGGGATCGCTGCTCAAAGATCGCCTGCGACTCGGGAGTAAACGACGACGCTTGCATGCGCGGGTCGCCGGCAGGCAAGTTGAGGCCGCGGTCCTGAAACTGGCGCTCTTGCGCAGCCATTTGGCGATCGAGCTGTGCCTGCTCCTGTCGCAGACGCTGCTGGCGCTCGTAGAGGTTCTCCGACTGGCTAAAGCCAGAAATCGGCACCGGCGTCGAACCTTGCGTCGGACGCGGCTGCGTCCAGGTGTTGCCTGCTGCGGCAGCTCGGTCGCCGGCGGCCTGGTCGCGCGCGGCGCGTTCGGCCATAAGGCGAAGCGTCATGTCGTCGAGGACGCTGCGCGACGCGCTTGCAAGCGGGTTGGTCGCCTGGTCGTTGGTGTTGTCGGGTTGCTGGCTGGACATGTTGCTCAGTGCAGTTTGTTGGGACTGTGTCGACAAGCGTGCGGCGTCAGAGCTCTTCTGCGTCTCGGCTTTTGTTTTTTCCCCTGCACTGCTGACTGACATGAGCACAAGCTTGCCGCTGTCGTCGGCGTCCATCCGGGTCGATGCGTCCTGTCCGGTGAGCCGACGCAGAATGGCAAGCGATCGCTCTGCCGTTTCCTTGGCGCGCGTGCCTTTCGATGCCACCGATAGACTGATCATGTCGGTAATTCGAGCGTTCGAGTGCTCACCGAGAGGCACGATCGAGAGCTCTACAAACTGCTTGCTGAACTTTGACGAGCCGTCTGGCAGCGTCTTCATCTCGTTGCGCAAGCCGAGCGAGAAGCCCTTGAGGAAGCCGCTCTCGACTTCCGATGCGATCACAGCCCCTCGCTCGTCGCGATCGAGTTCCACGTCTACCATGAGCGAGTCCTCTGCCTGGTCAACGTGCGCACCGACAATGTTGCCCACCGTCACGTTCTTCTCGACGCCGCACCCATTGTCGGTGTGCTGGTGGTCGTAGACGAGTCGCACGCCGACCATTTCCTTTGCGATTCGCTCGATGTCCTCGTGCGTCATCGCCGACGTCGAATCGGCCGACGCGGTCTCTGCAAAGTCGGCCACGCAGCCGCGCACAGTTACTTTCGGGAAGCTTTTCTGTCCACTCATCGGATATTTCAAACAGCCGCACGGTTGACAGTCGCCGGTGCGCTGCACTCTGGCACAGCAAGCAAACGCCGCCGAGTGAAATGTTCGCTGCTATTCTGATTACGCTCGCGCTTGTCGCTAGCGCATCGGCCGACGCCGAAATCATCCAGGACGTGTACCGCTGGTGCGGTGCCGACGCTCGCTGCGCAGCGTCTTACCACATCGACGCCGACAAGGGCGAGCAGAACCTGGCGCTCTTCAACTATCTCGTCCATTTGCGTGTGCGTCGTGACGATGTCAACCTCGACACAGCGCTCGCACGCAAATTCGGCTTTGGCGTCGAAGACATCGGCAAGCTCTCGTCAGAGGCGCTGCACGCGCACTGGCTCGTCATGCTCGTCGCCTCTGTGCCTTCGGTGTGCGACGACGTGCTTCCAGACGACATCGGAGTGCAATGTGCCGGCGACGATGCCGAACTGCGCTTCGACTCGGCGCGCGGCGTCGCCCACTGTGTGCGTCGCGCAGCCCAAGCGGTACGAGCGCAGCGCGTTTCTTCTGCCATCGTTCACTCTGAACACTGGCATACGCCACTCCGCACAGCTGTCGCCGTGATGATGCTCGTAGCCGTGTTCTCTGTCTACCTGATCGCCAAATGTGCAATGTACACTCGCCGAATGCGTTCCAAATCGAGGAGGAGGAACTAAACACTTTTTTCTACCTTTCAATCAAACTCTAGATATGAGCATAAGAGACCTCCATCGCATCTTCGACCGCGTAGTCTTGCTCACACAGGCCGGCAGAAACACAACATATCAAGTGTGGCACGACACGCGCCCAGAGATTAAATTCACTGGTACATGCAGAAAGATTCTGCTAGACTGGGAACAGGAACTCGTCCAAACGAATGGACCAACTGTCAACCACACGGACGACAGAATGTTAATAGACTAAAAACTGTGAGTGCAACGATGACCGATCCGACAATCTACAAAGAACTCGCAGACGAACTACAGTCTGACTGCGACAGAGTCATGTACGGTGTCCTCAAACGTCTCTGTGATGCCGAGCGAATCACAAATGAAAAGTTGAGCATGGTCCTTGAGACACGCCACCCAGACGTCGCCCGCGCGCTCGTACAGCGACTCGACGCGTTCGCAGTCAACGGTATGCTCGGCACAGAGCCAGGCAAGCCGCCGTTTACTGTGACAATTATCGAGCGAGATCCGGATCGCATGAAACGCAAAGCTGTCGAGTGGTGCAAACGCAACGGCAGCTGGCTGACGCGCAACGGCCTTTCGCTTATTGGAAGCTCATGGAGACCGCCAGCTGGCGCAGACATGGCCAAACTCACAGACAACCAGAAGATCTATCAGATGGTATATCACCCGAAGACGTACAGTGACCAATAAACTGTCAATTTAGTACCATATTCCGCTGTGCCCTGTTCTCGGTGTCGCGTGTGTACATCGGCCTGACACTCGCCTGGCCTCCATACTCAATGTGTCGTCTGTCGCCCCCATAGCCAATGCGACTTGTGAATCTGCTCGCAAACAGCTGGTAGCCGATGAGCCACGACACGATCAACACTGCTGCCGCCGTCAATCCGACCGATTCAATCACTGCGCCACAGCTCATCACGCCGCACGAGTGTGTATTCTCAGAGACAAACGTAAATCCAGACTCGAGCGGTCGGCCAAGACCGAGCGGTACCCAGTCGAGCGTCTTCGAGTGCTCACAGTCTCGAGCCCAAATCAAGCGCACGTTTGGCCGCTTGCACTCCTCTTTGAGGAGCTCTGCCATCTCGCTCGGAACAAGCCCATGAGAAACTCCGTGCGCAAAGTGTACAATCGATGTGACGATGTAGGCAATCGCTAGAACTGCCGGTACGAGCGCAAATGGCGCAAGCGGGCCCAGAGAATTGACAGTTTGTACGAGCGATGCAGCGAACGTCCTGATTCGTGCGTACATCGTTGGTTATTTGTGTGCGGTACCCTCTAAAGTGCGAGCGCTGCTTTGTTTGCACAACGCCACTTTGATGCTCGCTACACTCTCCGTGCTCCTGTTGCTGCAGTTTGCAGCTAGCGCGGCGGCACTTGACCTCGACGCGCTACTCGAAGATGTGCGCCTCGGTCCGCGTGTTCCGAGGAACCTAGCGGAAGAGGCAATCGAAGCTGCGCACGCAGCCGCACTCGCAGCACTCAACCCGTCGACCAGCGAAGAAGAAGACGTGCCATCTCGCCGAATCATGACCAACGCACACGTGAAGCGGCAGGCCCCTCTGCCCAAGCAGCGCGCCGCAAAGCTTCGCGAGGCCAACGCTCGCCACTGCGACGGAGCGGCCGATGCACAGGCGCTCACGCACAATCTGCACACATTCCTCGCCGGCTCTCCCCTGCCCCACCCCAAGGTGCACGTGCAGTGGCCGACACTCGACACACTCGATTTCACAGTCGTTCTGCCCTACGTTCCGGCGGGAATGCGCTACGCTCTGGCGTTTGAGCCGATCGATCACGACCCAGAGATTGGCGTGCGCGCAATCGTGCGTCCAACGCGCTGCTCGTCGTTCTACGGCGCAACGAGTGTGCGCGTGCGCGACTCAGTCGACGAACCAGACGACTTTGACACGAGCGAGAACTTCCTCGTGGGCGAGTTTGGCTCGTGGGACTTTGCTCCCAACGCCAAGTTTCCCGGTGCGTTTGACGAGCGCGACGAGTATCCGGCCAACTATGTGTCCGAGGAGAGCCTGTGGACCGCAGAACCAGAGGACTGTGCACACGTGCGCTACACGGCCCGCTTCTCACTCGAAGAGTTGGCTGCGTGTCGCGACGCCATTGCCAGCATGCCCCTCGGCTCTGACGACAGTGGCGCACAGGTGCTCATCGCGTCGCTCTTCATCACTGGCATGACTGCACACAAGTCGCACATCTACGAGCACCGCTACGACATCTCGCTCTACTCTGACGCCGAAGGCAATGCCGTTCTGCTCGTTGACAACGCACCACTCGCCGACGTGCTCTTGCGCAACGTGACTGCAAACAACGATGCACTCTCGCTGCAGATGCAGACAGCGAGCTATGCACCGTGGCCGCTCAAACTCACGTCTGTTGCCGAACGGCAGGAGCCGCACAGCGGCGGTGTTCGTCCGCCACTCTTGCACGCGCGCGAATCGTCCAGCGAACCGTACGAAGCGGCCGGCGGTCTTCTCCAGAACTGGCTGTTTGACACCGAGCAGGCTGCCGCTTCGTACGACGGACACTACACGCTGCTCTTCGATTCTGCCGACAGCGACGAGAGTGCGTTGGCGATCGCCGAGCTCATGATGCACATCGACGACGCGCCGGCTGCCACACAGGAGCAGATCCTCTCGACAAGCGGCTACACAAAGATGCACGCCGCCAACCCGAACGAGTCCGTCTGCATGGAAAGCTACATCGCCGTCGGCACCGAGATTGCCGAGCACACAGAGCTCGCGCTGCGCGACGTCTACATCTGTCATGTCGACGACACAAACGCGGCGAGCGGGCACCTTTGCGCAAACCACTCTTCGGCCGTCCAACTGGTCTCCAATGGACAGTCGGAACTAGACAGCGTCAGCGTCACGTGGCCTGGAACGTACGGACCGCGCAGCGTCACCGTCTGCTTTGACGGCAGCGAGTTCTTCGCGGACACTGACCGCAGGAGCCACCGCTACGAAGCGAGCGTAGAGCTGCACGCTCGAAACGCAGGCATGAGACAGGCGAGCGCCTCGTGGCACGCGCACACTTCGCGACGACACGAATCGGCGCTCAGTGCACCAGCCAGCCACCTCCGTCGGCGCGCAGCTCTGGCACACAGCCAATTTGAACGTCTTCACGGCGGTGCATTGTTTGCCCGTGGCGATCTCGAGCGATCACTTATTGCGGCTCGTCGCTCCAACGCACTTTCCGACCACGAACTGCAGTCTGCGTCGTTTGCCGTCAACTATGGACCCGACCCAGTCTACAACGTCAGTGCATCAGACACACTCACGATGATCATCATCACCGCTGCGCTCATTGCGTGCGTGCTCGTTGCGTTTGTCGCGGTCATCTACGTGCGCTCGGCTGGCAAGGCAAAGTCGGCGGATTTGTCCGCTCGGCTCGAACAGCATTACATTCGTCACGAGTAAAGAAAACAACGAGATTTACTCCAACCTAGCGCCGACTCGAAGTTGCCATTCCAGACGAACGGCTGCTTCCGCCACTCGACGCGCCGCTGCCACTAGAACTTCCAGACGGACGGCTGCTCCAGCCACTCGACGCACCGCTGCCACTAGAACTTCCAGACGACCGAGTTGTCGTCGTTCTGCGGGTTGTCGTGCTTCTGCTGCTGTGCGAAGGAGGCGGGCTCTGGTACGAACTGCTTTGCACCCACGGCCAACTATAATATGAAGGCGTTTCGTGTATAACAGTGGGCCGAATCACGTGAACTGGCTCCTGTACATGTACGCGGCTGCGTGTCTCGTACGGAGGAGGATGCGGTTCGACGTAGACGCGAGGTTGTCGATCCGCACAACAACCGGCGCATACAAGAACTGTAACCCATGCAAGAACACCGGTGACTACGATGACCGTGAAAAGGTCTGCCGCATCAGTCTTCGCCGGTTTGGCCTGGTGTCGATTTACAGTCTCGGTGGTGGTCTCCTCGACGACCGTTTCCTCGACATACTCGAACGTTTCTCCAGATCGAACTGAATGACATTCCCCCGTTGCAGGGTCGCACATATCGACAAAACGATCATCTGTGCGTGGTCGCACACGCCACTTTCCAGTTTCGGCGTTCTGGCAACACATAACAAGCTCCTCCGGCTTCACCGTGTAGCGCAGAGCGCACGATCCGGACAGAATGTTCGGGTCTTCCGGGTAGTCGTACCCTTCACAGCCAACATCGAGGCGGTCAAATTCATAGCTCCCATCAAACTCTCCCGTGCAGTGCCAGTGCTCTGCATTACTAGACGACGCCACGCGATTGCAAATAGCCTCTTTGCACGGGTTCGCTGTGCCATCTTCGCTGTCGAGCTGGAGAATCGGGCTGCCGCGGCGCCCCGTCGTCATCGCGCCACGCTTAAAGTGCAGCTCGGTCACGCGATCGTAGGGGATCGCGACATGCTTCAAATCTCCAAACACACACGAGAACAAACAGAGAACGAATAAAGTCACCCCGAAAATCATAATTGTCTCACGAGTTGGATGGTTCGAGTGCCGACCGCACGCAAGGCCGAGCGGATTAACTTATTCCCGTTCTGGAATCGGATTAAAGCAACGTCTCGTCCAACACTTGCTCATTGTTGATGACGGTTTCTGTTTGTAAATCTCCCAGTGTAAATTTTAATTCTTGATTCAACAGAAAATCCAAATCAATGCCAATGCACAAACAGTGCTCGACAGCGAACGCCTCGACGCCGCCGCCCGCCTCGTCGTTGTCACCGGTGCGCGCGGAATAGTGGTCCGACGGACGGCTGTCGTTGTTTGCTGTGGACGAACGGTGGCGCCTCGCGCCGTGCTTGTTGTCGGGGGCGGCGGTGGAGGCGGAGGCACCGGAGCGCGTGGCGCGTCTACTTGTTGTGCTTCGCATTCTCGTTGCTGCGTCGCCACATCTGCACAAAGTGCCGATGGATCGTTCTGCTCGCACGCTTTGACAGGAAAGAAGCTGACAGGGCAACCGTTGTCCTCGAGCTTGTCACACGTCGACGAGCAAATCAGCGCACCGTCAAAGAGTGGAAAGGCGCCCGCGCAACGTGCAGCGCGCCAATAGGCAAGACATTCTTGTCCAGATTCTCTAAACAGCGCTGCGGCACTCGCAGCAACAGAAAACTCGCGGACAATAGCGCGATCCTGTGCAATCACAGAGGCGACAAAGTCCGTCGACGAGCCAGCTTCGACACAAAATTCGTCGCTCAGGGATATCAGCTCGTGACAGATGCGCAGTTCGTCGTTCGACTGGAGTACCGCGGACGCGTGTCCGCAAATGACGGCGGCCCCAACGCGCGCCGCAGACGCTAGCAGAAGAAACGCAATGAAACTGTGCATTTCTTCCGCCTTGTGACTTAATTTGGTTGTGCGCCACATATACGGTACATTGTTTGAAAGTATCGACGGACACTGAGCCGTCGACCGTCGGTCAACACCGCCACCGGCCAAATTTTCACTCGAAAATCATGCACCGTTTCGAGACTTTTTTTGAGAAAATGTCAGATTTTTCGAGAATTTTGACCCGAAACGGTGCATGATTTTCTGCGTCACCAAGGTCGCGACACTTTTTTAGAAATTTCTACCAAAATCGTGCACCGTTTAGGGTCAAAATTTTCGAAAAATCTGACATTTTCTCAAAAAAAGTCTCGAAACGGTGCATGATTTTCGGCGCCGACACAAATGTGAAAAATTTTCGGAAAAGTGCCATCGTTTTGAGGCAATTTTTGGAAAGCTGGGGTCATTACTAGGCGTTTGAGCAAAAAGTTTGCTCGGGCTGTATCTCGCGCGCGAGACGTCCGACGAGGCTCGGATTTCCGGGTAAATGCTAGTCAATGCATTATCTAGGTATTATTTTTTTTCAAAAATCGTGCCTCGATTTCGGTCCAGGTCTCCGATTATTTTCGACTCGATTTTATGTCAAATGTTCTAGAAATCTTGTAAAGTTTCTAAATATGTCTCTATATCGACTAGAAGACATCTCTACATCGGCGAACTCGCGACGACCTCGAGACACGTTTCGCGCTCTGCAGGTCTGCTCAGGCGGCCGAGGACGGTTTTAGTAGGATTTAGGGCCGTTCTAGATGTATTCCTGTCTCTTATACACATCTCCGAGCCCACGAGACA
>OJDV01000066.1_pt1 | contig 74916 bp, 71 predicted proteins | sample 1592911 | NCBI WGS metagenome assembly OJDV01 (sample SAMN05416860, study PRJEB24817) | seawater metagenome | isolation source: Sea water | place: Canada:Atlantic | collected 2013-11 | reverse complement strand
TTACAAAGTCAGCCGTGGCACACTTTATAAATACATAAAAAATGTCAAAAATGCAATTGGTACCCATTCACAGACATTGTAAATGGCTCTTATTAATTCACTAATCTCAATTTCCGTTAATGGACAAAGGTTTTTTATTTTTGCTCTACTACTAACGTCTTCATATTCTAGAAATAATGTATTACTAATTATCGGCTTATACTTTCCATTCAGGCATTGTCGCAAAATTTCTCGACTTGGGCCTTTTTTTACCTATTAGCGCACTAATAAGAACACTTGTATCAATTACAATTTTCATCATACTGTTATGGTGTCATTTATCAATATCAAAATACAGCTAACAAGCGCATTAAAAAGGAACGCCAAAAGCAGGCGTCCTTTTATGCGGGCGTTATTATATCCGTGTTCCCCTCGATTAGTAGCCACCTTTATTGCTAAATATACACAACTTAAAGGTGAGTCAAATCGGAAGAAAAAAGAATCATACATACACTGAAAAATTCCGTAGAGAAGCCGTAAAGCGTTCCGAAAAACAGGGTGTTACTCAAGCCATGGTGCCTGAGGAACTGGGTATTAGTGCTCAACAAATTGCTAACTGGAAAAGACAATTCACGCATTATCCGATAAACAATTTAACTCTCTTAATGGCGTTGATTACTCTAAATAAGAAAGTGAAGAGATTCGTAAGCTTCGGCGCGAGAATAAAAAACCACAAGAGGAGATGGCCTTTTTAAAAAAGGCTGCGGCGTACTTTGCGAAAAACCAAGAGTGAAGTACGCCATCATAAGAGAGCATCTGGATGTCTATTCCAAATCCCTGATGTGTCCCGCGATGAGTGTATCGCGTTCAGGATTTAATAAATGGTTAAATTGTCCTGAAAGTGCCCGTTCACAACGTAAAGCCCTCTACGAAGGAAAAGTCAGAGAATTTTTTGAGCAATTTGAGGCGATTTATGGTGCTCCTCGAATTACCGATGAGTTAAACGATCTCGGTTTCCCTTGTAGCGAGAACTTCATTGCCAAGATTATGGCTGAACAAGATATTCGAGCGAGAAATGGCAAAGGCTTTAAGTACTCGCGACACGGTTTATCGATAAATAATGTATCAGAAAATCTATTGTGGCGTGATTTTAGTGCCGATATACCTAACCAAAAGTGGACAAGTGATATTACATATATTTGGGTGAAAAACCGATGGTTGTATCTGGCGACTGTGATGGACTTATACTCACGACGCATCATCGGCTGGAGTTTGGGGGGGAACCATCACTGTTGAGCTTATCGAACAAGCACTGAATATGGCTTTCGATAGACGTTAAGGCTACCCCTGGACTGATATAGAGGTGTTCAGTATCGTGCTCAGAAGTACATTGACCGCCTCATGTTCAAAGGATGTCGTATTAGCATGAGTAGAAAAGGTAACTGTTGGGATAATGCCCCTATGGAGTCTTTCTTTGACAGGCTGAAGGTGGAATTAGTTTATGCTAAAAACTTTCAGTCGATTGAAGAAGCGCGATCATGTATCTTTAGCTATATCGAAATATTTTATAACCGCAAAAGAAGACATTCAGCGAACGGTGAATTAAGCCCTACTATGTTCGAGGAGAATGCAGCATTAGCTGCTTAAGGGGAGTGGCTACTTGTCGTGAGGAACACCAGTGTATGCGTGATTCATGTATGGTAAAAATAATTGTAACTTTAGAAGTTAAAGATAGAGCTTCATTCTCTATGTTTGAAAAACAGGCTATTGAAATAATGGGAAAATATGAAGGTAAATTGATATTAGCATTTGAGCCAAATAAAGAAGAAAGCACTTTGCTTAATATCGACGAAGTTCATCACTTAGAATTTCCAAATATAAAATTATTTAGGAGCTACCGTACTAGCCCTGAATTAAAAGCGTTAACAGGGCTACGTAACAAAGGGATTTCTAAGACAACGGTTATAGTTTCAGGTTCGCAAGTTGCTTATTAGTAAACGCATAACAAAAACATGGAAGGCGTACTACTTGCTGGCGTCCAGCAATATTCTATAAGGCCACAAAATTCGGCACTGATAGAAAGCATTAGCGCACTATCAGAAGCAATGCCTTGGATAGAATCTCGAAAAAGCAGAGAGGCAGTGAACACCACTGAGGATAATCAGATAATCCATTTAAAATGGCTGTTCTGTTTCTGATGCCCAGAAAGTTATAAAATCTGCCGTAAACGCAGCAATAATAGACACCGTTCCACATGATAAAACATAACAGATCGGAGCTAAGAAACTTAGCGGTTGTTACACAACGCATTGAAGCAGTATCCGCCCGGTTAGCCAACATTATTAAAAGGAGAAGCGTATGGCCTGGATTTATTTAGCAGTGGCAGGATTATTTGAGTGCGGCTGGGCAATAGGAATTAAATATACGGAAGGCTTCACAAAACCTGTTCCTACAGTTTTGACCATATCTGCAATGGCTATTAGTTTCTGGCTATTATCAATTGCAATGAAAACAATTCCAATAGGTACAGCCTATGCTGTATGGACCGGTATTGGTGCTGTAGGTGTGGCTCTATTAGGCATGTTGTTATTCAACGAGTCGAAGGACATGGTGAGAATTTTTTGCTTACTTTTAATTGTTTCGGGAATAATTGGACTTAAATTAGTTTCATCTCCCACTACAGGCTCATAACAAGTCGGAGCTAAGAAGTTAGCGGTTGCTACACAACGCGTTGAGGCAGTATCCGCCCTCAATCGGTATGCACACCTCAATCGTTCGGATCTGCTTAGCTCCGACCTGTTAGGTGTCTGCGACGCAAAAGAATAATCACAAGAACCAAGTGAATTATTCTCCTTGCGCCAAAGTATGTGTTCAAATGTAATAATAACCCTCGACTATCCTAAAGGAAAAAATGAACTCAATTTTCATAACCATTGCAATGTGTCTACTCACTGTATTTTTTCTATTCGCTAGCTCAATAAAAATATTAGGCTGGCAAAAATTTATATTTGAAACGCAGTTAAAAATGTTTATCAAATATGGGCTTAATCGTACTCTCATGGCTCTTATTGGTATGGTCGAGTTATTCGGAGCTATTACCCTTTGGTTGCCAGCCTATTTCAGTATACTAGGAGCACTTGCTTTATTTGGGACTTCTGTGGGAGCTATATTTTTTCATCTAAAGTTCGACACTTGGAAAGATGGTATTCCAGCAATGATCACTTTAGCTTTATCCGGATTGGTACTTTTTGCTAAATATAGTGCAATAATTACTTAATTAACTCTTTATTAAGAGTTGAGCAATTAATAAAACCATACAAGTAGCTGCATCGGAAAAACTACTAAGGGGTATTGATGGAAGTTGAAGTAGAAGTAGAAACACCAAACAATTCTTATTGGATTTTAAAAGCTTATCCTTTTGGTATATTGGTGTTGGCTGCCGCGTTGAATTTCATGTTTGGAATAGATCCTATTCAAATATCTCATCCATCTAGTGAGATTGTTGGTCTATTGTCATGCGCAGCGATTATTCTAGTAATAAATCATTCATGGATAATGACGGTAACTGAGTTAACACGGAATCGATTCAAAATATTTGCATCACCTGAAGAGCGTGTTTCAAGTCGTCATAGGAAAGCAGATATTACTGAAGAAGGTATTCTTGAAATTGAAAGGTGTCTAAATACACACCGGAATACTACAGAAAATATTGTATATTATATTCTTCTTTTAGTTATATTTCCTTTTGTATCACCTAGCCAATTAGCTGCTTGGGGTTGGATTCTTTTGTTCCCTATAGCACGTGTAGGCTACACCTATAGTTACTTCCATGGTAACGATAATACTCGAGGCATTTTCATGTCTTTAGCGCTATTATCGGTTTATGGAATGGCTAGTTATTTGGCCTTGAGCTTTCTTTTCAATTGATGTTAAAAGTCATAACAATTTGCTCAAGCATCGTTCCGACCAAAAGCCGGCCTCCACTAGACGCGCCAACGCGCACTCTGCTATAACAGATCGGAGCTAAGAAACTTAGCGGTTGCTACACAACGCGTTGAGGCAGTATCCGCTCTAAATCGGTGTGCCTCGGATCTGCTTAGCTCCGACCTATTATGAGTGCCAACCCATTCACTTGAGACCAAGCACTGAGAGTAAAAATGAAACACGAGACAATATGAAGGTATTCACAAAACAAAATATTATGATCTCCATTGCATTTGTAGCATTCTATGTGGTGATTTCAAACCCAAAGTCGATGATGACTAATATCATCACGACCTATGCCAAGATTACCAAAAATCCCCAGCCGCCGGAAACCGTAACAATCAGCCAATCGGATTCCTTTATTGTCTCCACGAATGATTACGTCGAAATAACACAAAAAACCGCCGTTTGGAGTAGCACAATCACCTATGCGTTGAACAACCGCGACCACGTGATCCGTGCTTATGACACTCAATTTATTTATAACTTTTTCGATGCTCTCATTGCGGAAGATTTTGTAAGCTGGACGATTCACTCTCCATTCGGCGAAAGAATTTGGACGGGCAAAGCTGAGTATATGGACAAAGAAGATGGGTATATTTCGTACAACATGTCATTTGCCAATAATGCAAACCACACTATCACGACACCCGCAATCCATTACACGAGTGACAACAAAGCAACCATGTTTCTCAATGCTCTGAATAGATCAGTGGATCGTTGGATTAGCGACAACCGCGTTCCAATGTGGTCGATTATTATATTCTGGGAAAGAAATGATGACTCATGGCAAATAGTCGGCGGCAAATCTTTTTATGAAAGCCGCGAATAAACTTTACCCGTTCGATGAGTTCATTCCGCTTCGTCTACAACGTACGTAGTTACACTGTATTTTCAACGAGAGTATACTTCTGTGATTCGTAATGAGAGGGTCGTGTACAATTAAAACTCATAACAATTTTCTGCATCGGAAAAACTACTCGCTCTCGCTCGCATTTTCCGCTGAGTAAGACGTTATAGCAGACGCGCGCTCCGACCTGTTGGAATTAAAACCCAAGGAGAGAAAATACATGTCCATAGCACCATTTCTAAAGTGCAGTGATATAAATGTTTCTCTAAAGTTTTATACCAATATATTAGATTTTGAGGTGGTTCAGGCTCCTGATCCTGACCCAGAAGCGTTTATGTCTATGTACGCATATTTAAAAAGAGAAGAGAGCTTTATTCATCTTTCTCAGCATGCAGGGGATGGCGTTTTCGGAAATGTAATTTATGTTCAGGTAAAAAATATTGATACAATTTATAGCTCATTTATTAATAACGGGCTAAAAATACAAAAAAAACCGGGTATAACAATGGAGCCCATAGAGCAAACTTGGGGCATGAAAGAATTCTATGTGACTGATCCAGACGGAAACTTTATTAGATTCGGACAACAAAGTGCTTAATAATTCTAATAAGGTTCCGCATCGGGAAAACTACTCGCTTTCACTCGTATTTTTCCACTGTGCAAGGTGTTGTAACAGACGCGCGCTCCGCACGCCCTGCTAGGCATACAATAGAAATGAATATCTATGAATAATTGCAAAATTACAAATCTAACGGCTTTCCTTCCAGCTAAAGATTTTCAACTTTGTTGTAAGTTCTATGAAGAATTGGGGTTCAAAAAAACAGTAAGTATTGAGGGCGCAGTTCGATACGAATTAGATAGTTTTGGTTTCTGGCTTAAAGACTATTACGTAAAGGAGTATGCAGAAAATACAATGTTGTGTTTGTACGTACCTGATATTCAATCTTGGTATAACCGTATCGAAAAGATAGACATTGGCAAGAACTATAATGGGTTGGCAAAAGTATTTTCCAAGCCTCATGAAGAACATGGAAGCTTAGTCATGCAGCTTGGCGACCCTTCTGGTATTTTATGGCATATATTTGAAGTAGCCACGCAAGTTGCTGCATTGGGAAAACTAGAACCCATACAGGTGAGTGCTTTTGTGGGTCAATAAAGTATCAAATTGATGGAAAGCTTCGAGATGCGAAATCTTGTCATTGTTCTCGTTGTCGAAAAGCATTTAACGCTCAAGCATCAGCGGCTGCATTTGTGAATCCTGCCGAGTTTAAATGGCTTTCGGGTGAAGAATTATTAACTTCATATGTTGGTGTGCACGGTTATGGATTGCAGTTTTGTAAAGCCTGTGGTTCCACTCTTTGCACAGTATACAAAGATGAAATACTCCAAGTTTCGTTAAGGTGTGTTAACGGCGAGCCTGATATTGAAATTGGTCAGCACATTTTTGTCGGGTCAAAGGCAAGCTGGGAAGTCATGCCAGAAGGAGTTACCCAGTTTGACGAGTGGCCGCCAGAAAATGCTTAACAAAGCCGACCACAATCAGTGAGCAATGCACACCTCAATCGTTTGGATCTGTTTAGCCCCGACCTGTTATGTATTTGCGATGCAAAAAACGCGACTAACTTCGCCAAGCCTTGATCAGTGTCAAATACTTTTGTATCTCAAACGTTATATCATTAAAAATCACAGAACATTAGATAACTACATAAGAGGAAAAGATATGTCAGATAAATCACTTTACGAACGTCTTGGAGGATACGATGGTATCACCGGGTTCGTTAATAATTTATTACCTAGATTACAATCAGATAGCCAACTAGGTCGATTTTGGGAAAATCGAGGAACTGATGGTATAGAAAGAGAGAAACAATTACTGATTGATTATTTGTGTGCCAATGCTGGTGGTATAAAGTATTACACTGGTCGTGATATGAAATTAACTCACATAGGAATGGGTATAAGTGAAAGTGATTGGGAAATATTTTTTGGCCATGCTGGCGCTACAATGGAAGCATTAAGTGTTCCACAACAAGAGTGTGATGATGTTGTAGCATTTGTCTCTAGCTTAAAAAATGATATCGTCGAAGTATAATCACGTATAAATCAAGTCAAATAAACTTTGGCGTATTGGATACGTTAAGAGTGCAATGTCGTTGAGCTAGAAGACACCCTGTACTGTACTCGCTTGATATTGAATTTAACGACAAGCTGGAATTTGGATATAAATAAAAACATAACTAAAGGCGCTTAAAACCGCTCGTAAAAGCACGCAGACTGGACTCGCAAGCTCGTCTTTAGCGCCGCGCGCGTTATAGCAGATGCATACCTCAATCGCTCGGATCTACTTAGCTCCGACCTGCTATGTGTCTGCGATGCAAAAGCAGAAAAATACTTTAAAATACAGGGTCTGTTAAGCCATTCATATCCAAGAACATAGTTCTGTTTAGATAGAGAAATAAATGCAAATATATTTATTATGGTCCGCCGTTATAATGAGTGTCGTTACTTTTGTAATTCATACATTCGTTGGTGGCCCTCGTGTTGCAAAACCATTACTTGAAAGCAAAGAACTACCGATAGCTTCAAAATGGCTTAACTATTACACTTGGCATATCACTACAACTTTGACTTTGTTAATGGGTGGTGGTTACGCTTATGTAGCATTAAACCCTGACAAACCAGAGCTCGTTGTTTTTTTAACCATACTTACAGGTGCTTTTTCTATACTAAGTGCTAGTGTTGCCATTAAAGGAAAAATCAACCCTTTTCGGTTTCCGTCTACTTCTCTTTTTGCAGTTGTTTGCTTACTAGGTTTAGTTAGCTTGGTAACTTAGTAATACATAACGAGGCAATTAAAAATTTATGAAAAGGCATTTATAAATAATTGGCAAATATTGACTCATGCAAATGGCGGCACTGCTATAGAGCAGATGATAAGAACCCTGAGACCTTTAATCGAAAAATATGGTAATGACGACCGTCGTTTTGTTCTTATTCATGGCCAATATATTAGAGACGATCAACTAGACTCATTTAATGAACTAAACGTCATCGCCTCGTTATATCCTCTTCATACATTCTATTGGGGCGATTGGCATTCAGAAATCATCGGCACGGAGCTTGGGCAACGTATAAGCCTCGTCAGGACTGCTTTAAACAAAGGCCTTAAAATAACCATACATTCAGATGCTCCTGTCGCTCTTCCTAACTTGATGCGCGTTGTGTGGACCGCGGTTAACAGAGTCTCGCGATCTGGAAAAATAATAGGAGAAGGTGAACGATTAACCCCATATGAAGCCTTGCAAGCAATTACAATTTGGAGCGCCTACCAACATTTTGAAGATAAAGTAAAAGGCAGTTTGGAAGTAGGCAAACTAGCAGACCTTATGATATTGGATAAAAACCCTATCGATATACCTCATTCCGAAATAAAGGATATCCGGGTTATACAAACTATAAAGGCCGGAAAAGTTGTCTACTCAAGTAATTAACACTTTTAATAGCCTACCGGCTTGAACAAATAATGAAAATACTTACAAATATATGTTCGAATGACCTCCCGAAAAGCAGAGACTTTTATATAGAACTTCTCGGTTTTAAAGTTAAGTATGATAGTGACTGGTATGTACAACTTTGTTCGCCAGAAAACTCAGAAGTTGAGTACGGAATTATCCAGCGAAATCACGAACTAGTACCTAAAGCGTATCAAAATACACCAACAGGTATGTATGTAACTTTTGTAGTTAACGATGTTGATTTGACCTACGAAAAAGCACTGGAAATGAAGATTGTTATTGTAGAGAAGCCGCGTAATGAGTTTTACGGTCAGCGTAGGTTTCTAGCTAAAGACCCAAATGGTTGCTTAATAGATATCTGTTCTCCATGGGAAGCAGAGTAGTGTTTAAAAAACAGCTCACCGATGGTTCCAAACCAAGCTTTTTAAGCTAACCTTTCATTCCTTTCTTCTTTATTTTTCACCATCGAACTTAAGATAACAATCATCTTTCTCATGCATACAATAATGACTACCGTCACTAACCATTCATAGGTTTCTTTAAAGCGGATATCTCAAGCAAAGAATAAAGCCCTGCTTAAAGCCAATAGGCCAGCAACTGATAATAACTGATAGAAATATTAGTTGGCGCGAATACTGCTTAAATAAGATGGGGTACACCACGAATCAAAGATTCATAACCTATGATTTTCATTATAGTTATTGTTTTTCAACCATTTTCAATAATATCTATATTGAACTTTCTTGGAACTTTCACAGCGGTTCCTTAGCTAAATAAATACAACGAGCACCAGGTCAGCTCCTAACTTACTTTTAGTACGGTATTAGAGCTTATAGGTGATTTAATGCTCTAAAGAAACAAGGCTCCACAATAGAATTACCCTGCTCGCTTTAAGTTATGTCCGTTCTAAAAATTAAAATGCAATTACATTATGAAGGAATTTGTAACATGTCAGTAACGTCAGAAAAGAGTAAGCGTACGTTTAATATGCCAGCTAACACGAGAGCAACAAAAAGCTCCATTTATCAGGCTCGCTTACACTTCGGTCAAGTAATTAAACTCAACGGTACTTGTGCTTCAGTCACTCCTCTTCTAGGTGATACAGTGCTCGCTGCCACAGTTGGCTTATGTTTGTTACTAGGGTCTGGCCAAGCGGCGGCAAACTGCACGATAACCACCAATGTATTGACTTGCACCGGCACTGATAATTCCAATATTATTACCGCTACTACGGGTAATAAATACGGTATTTTATTCAGTGCGAGTACAGCAACTAGGTTAAATGACGTCGGCGGTACAAGGCACCGTTTGGGTTGGGGTACTAATCCAAACCTGGATACGATTATTGTGGATAGTGGCGCGGTGGTAGGGGCTTCTTATACCGGTGGAGGAAGGGCTTTTACTGCAGGTATTTATAACTTTACAAGGTTTGCTGGCGTGAATCTCGTCAACATCACCAATCATGGGACAATACGCAGCAGCTCTAATAGCAGTGGTTCTGCTGTGTCTGCTATTGCCTCTACTCGACTGCAAGCCACACCATTTACACTTACCAATAATGGCCTGATAGAAGCCATCAGCAGCGGCGATGTTAACAGTTACGCGATTAACGTCGGAGCCAGTGGTGGCATTAATATTATCAATAATGCTTCGGGACGCATTACCACCAATGGTACCGGTCGTGCCATCAGCTTGAGTGCCTCCACTCAGAACAATAGTTTAGTCAATGCTGGTCTTGTGGAAGATACCATTTTCATGGGTAAAGGCAATGATACGATCATTAACACAGGCACCATTACAGCACCCCAGATAAGGATGAACGATGGTAATGACAGCATCAACAATGCTGGGACTATCGAGGGGGAGATTTTCTTCAACCCTACTACAGCAGGCATGATCAGCACCGTGGTTAATAGTGGCACTATTCGCAATAATGGATCGATGCGTGGTGATGATGCGCTTATATTTACAGGTACCGATACGGTCTCTGCGCTCACTAATACCGGAGTGATTACCACTGAAGGCAATACCTATAATAGCACTACTTATGGCATAGGAGCGCTTGCCTATGCTTATCAAAATGTTAGCTCAACCTTGTCTTACACAGTCGATAATAGCGGCACTATACGCGGAGAATCTCTGGCCATGCATGCCCGCAGCAAAAATGGTGGGACGATTATTAATAGTGGCGATATCTCCTCGGTCAATGCCTCTGCCATCAGTTATACAGGTGCTTTAACCCTAGATAATAACGGGACGATTACTGCGGGTAACAATACCGCATACGACGCTACTTTCGGCGCAGGTGCCGCCATTACCGAAGCGCGCTGGGCATTGGAAGGCTCCGATGACAGCGTGAACAATCAAGCGAGTGGTGTGATCACGGGCGATATTACCTTGTATGACGGTGATGATATTGTCAGTAATTTGGGTAGCATTGTTGGCGATACGGTGCTGGGTTTAGGCGATGATGTCTTTAACCTGAAAGGTGGCAGCAATACTGGCGACATCTATGGTGATAATGTGACTGCCGTTGCTGCTGATGGCAATGACACCTTTAACTGGAGTGGCGGTGAGCTTAACAGCGGCTTCTTTGGTGGCAATGGTTCCGATACGGCCACTATTTCAGGAGCTTCAGTCTATGACGGCACCGAAACCTTCGATGGTGGCGACGATGTAGCCGTTGCTGATGATTGGACAGACACCCTCACTATTCAAGGCAAAACAGCCACGGTGGCTACCGGCACGATGATTAATTGGGAAAACATCACCCTCGACAACAGCTCTCTAAGCTTTGCTGACGCAATGCTCACCGTCGGCTCTGATGCAGGCACCGGGCTAACCTTAAGCAATGGCACCACGCTTAGCGCATTCAGCGGCTTTAACCTGACCGGCAACCTAACTAATAACGCCATCATCACCATGCAAGATGGCAATACGGGTGATGTGCTTGCTGTTAGTGGCGACTATGTCAGTACAGGGCAACTACTGATTGATACTAACTTTGCAGCAGGTACTTCAGATATGCTAACCATCGCTGGAAATGTCACAGGTTCTGGTACACAGATACAAATTCAAGACATCTCATCGGGCCCGTCGACGGGTAACGTTTTTTCCATCGTCACTGTTGCTGGCACAACTGCTGCAAGCGACTTCACCTTGGCTGCGCCCATTATCAGTGGTGCTTTTAATTATAATAGCCTGGCTTTAGACGGACAAAGTTGGGTATTACAGTCTGCAGCTGCAGACGGAGGAGCATCCTACATCCCGCTAGCCTCAAGTATTGAAGGCTTTGGCCGCAGCTTATTGGTCCTGGAAACGTTACCAACACTTGATCAGCGACAATCCCTGCGCAATGACCGATTTAAAACTAACGACAACACACGCTTTGCCAGCGAACATATATGGTTACGCACAGAAGGCGGTGAACGTAATATAAACAATGGCGATTCAACAACCCGTGCTAACTTTGAGACTGATTACTGGAAAATACAAATGGGTGCTGACATCTATCGTTCAGATAACCAACAAGGCCGTTTTGTTGTGGGTGTCAACGGCAATTACGCTGAAAGTGATACCAATACTAACGCCACAGCAGGTAAAGGCGACATTGATACTGAAGGCTATAGCTTAGGGTTAACCACGACTTGGCATGCTCATACCGATGGCCTTTATGTTAATGGGCAGCTACAAGCAAGCCGATATAGGAGCGATATGTCAGGCGGTGCTATCAAGGGTTCACCTCAAGGACAAGGTGCCGACAGCATAGAGAATATTGAAAGTCATGGTTACAGTGCTTCTCTCGAGGTCGGAAAACGTATTCAACTTGAGCCCGCTAAGCGCCATAAACTGAACCTTACGCCCCAAGCACAACTTACCTACTCCAAGGTTAAATTTGATCAGTTTACAGGGAAAAATAATCTCACTGTCGACGCAGGTGATGCAAAAAGCCTGCAAGCCCGCCTTGGCTTGAAGTTGGATGGGCAGCTTAATAATCAAGAAAACCATTCAACTCAAGGTTACGTAATAGCCAATGTGATTCATGAGTTTGACAATGATAACCAAGCGCAGATTAACGGCGCAAATTTGGAACTAGAAGTTGACCGCTGGAAAGCTGAGTTGGGTGGTGGTGCCTCCCATGTTTGGAATGGCAAAGGAAAAACTAGCTATGAGCTATATGGGGAGCTGACCGCCAATACTAGTCTAGAAGACATTGGTGAAAGTAATGGCCTAAAAGGAACTCTAGGCTTTAGCGTGAAGTTTTAGCCGCCAAAACAGGCACCCGCGTTACCCACAATTAGTAGTCATCTAGTATAGTTAGATCAACCTATATTAATTTATCTTGAAAACATCTCATTAGTTTAGATACGGCGATGACTCAAGTAAAGCTATTAGTATGCCGTTCAATCAACACCAGATAAGCTCTGATTTAATAGTACGTTCGGAGCGCGGCACACAATACAAGAAGCCTTTTAGAATGGGGGTTGACATGAGTCCTGTTGAGTCTGAATAAGTAGCTGCTAAAGCTGTATAGAATGTAAATACATGTTAGCATTTCCATTGTTATCTAAGAGTTAAAATGAGATAGATTACTTTGTCTTGAAAACATCTCATTTAATTATTTACCCGAACTCGTGTACTTCATTTATATCCTTGTGAATTCTATTACAGAGGCAACTATGAAAGAAGCAATTTTATTTGCAAGTCTAATTTCGCTCAACAACATGGTACAGGCTGAAACTCCGCAACAAGCAAATGGGTTTCCTGTTGAGGTAGTTGAGGTTGAAGCGCGACCCACCACTATCACACGAGATTTACCAGGTCGAATTTCAGCTTTCCGTACAGCAGAGGTTCGTGCTCGTGTAACAGGGATTATCGAAAAACGTATTTTTAAAGAAGGTTCGATTGTCAATGCCAACGATATCTTATTCAAAATTGAAGATAAAAGCCTGAAAGCAACCCTTCGTGCAAGAAGTGCAGATGTAGCCAATGCGATTGCCACATATAATTTATCTAAACAGACTTTGAAGCGTTACGCAGATCTACTTAAGTTAGGGGCTGTTAGTCGTCAGGAACACGATACTTATGCCGCAGAAACTCAGCAAGCCAGAGCAAAAGTAGAACAAGCTAAAGCCAATCAGGACATTGCAAAAATAAATCTGGATTATGCCACCGTTACAGCTCCCATAACCGGTAGAATCGATCAAGCCTTGGTCACCGAAGGTGCCTTAACAGTGTCTGGTTCGACAAAATTAGCTATCATTGAACAGATTGATAAAGTCTATGTTAACTTCACCCGATCAAGTGCTGAAACTTCAAAAATACGCCGGTTCATTCACAATAAACATCGCCTTAACACTGACAGTGCTATGAATCTTACTGGTACTGTTAATCCTGAGGTTGAAATTCTATTTGATGACGAGACACTATACGAAGAAAAAGGACGCTTAGAATTCTCTTCCATGTCAGTTGATGAGACTACTGGTTCGACTATATTACGCGCTATTGTTAATAATCCACAGAATGAATTATTACCGGGCATGTTTGTTCGAGTGAAACTGCCTGTAGCTGATGCTGATAATGTCATAAAAATACCCCAAAAGGCCGTGCAGATCACGCAATCCGGGGCAATCGTTCATATGGTTAAAGATAAGAAACTCATTACAGTACCTGTGGTCTTGGGCCCGATGTCAGGTGAACTATGGATAGTCATCTCTGGCCTTACCCAAGGGGATAGAGTCGTTGTCAGTGACGTTACTGTCGCCAAGATGTCAGGCATGCCCATCGTTGCCATGACTGCAGAAGAAATGGCTGCCGCACACTCAAGCACCAATAACGAATAGGGCATACAAAATGGCACAGTTTTTTATTGATCACCCTAAGTTCGCATGGGTACTTGCAATAATGTTGTTAATTTTGGGTGGCTTGTCTTTTCTGGGTCTACCTATTTCCTCCTATCCCAGTATTGCACCACCACAAGTCACTATTAACGCTGTTTATCCAGGTGCTTCGGCCAAGATAATCGAAGACTCAGTTACCACCGTTATTGAAGATGAGATGAATGGTATTGAGGACTTGAAATATATAGTTTCTGATTCCAGCCGTTCAGGTACCAGTACCATCACACTAACCTTCGAAACAGGCACTGACATTGAGCTTGCAGGTGTAGAAGTACAAAACCGTTTAAAACGAGTTGAAGCAAGATTACCCGCACCCGTACAGCAACAAGGGGTGAATATTGATAAAACACGACCTGATTTCTTAATGATCCTAGCTCTGCATTCCCCGAATAGTACTTACAATGCGACGGACTTAGGTGATTATATTGATGCCAATGTTTTAGGTGAGATTCGTCGAATCCCTGGTGTTGGTTCGGCTGATTTATTCGGTTCAAAATACGCAATGCGAATCTGGCTATATCCTAAGAAGATGACTTCTTATGGGGTTACCCCCAATGAGGTTGTGCAGGCTATTAAAGATCAAAACGCACAGTTGGCTGCTGGTGAGCTAGGCGCTTTGCCTTCCATGGATAATCAACAGGTTAATGCAACAGTATTAGTACCTTCACGCCTGTCAACCGTGGCTGAATTTGGCAATATCATCATGCGCTCCTCAACAGATGGTGCGACAGTTCGCTTGCAGGACATTGCCCGTATTGAACGTGGTGCAGAAAGCTATGCCACCCGAGTTTTACTCAATGGCAAACCTGCTGCGGCCTTTTCCACGAAACTGTCCAATGATGGTAATGCTCTGGAAACGGCTAAGCAAATCAAACTTAAAATGGATGAGTTAAAAGAATTTTTTCCTGAAGATATGGACTGGATGTCCCCTTATGACACCTCACTATTCGTTGCCGTTTCCATAAGCGAAGTTTTCAAAACACTGATAGAAGCTATTATTCTGGTAACACTTGTCATGTTCGTGTTTTTACAAAACTGGCGTACCACCATTATCCCTCTGATTGTAGTGCCCATTTCTCTGATTGGTACAGGGATTGGCATGTATTTATTTGGTTTTTCGATCAATATGCTCACCATGTTTGGAATGGTGCTAGCGATAGGAATTGTCGTAGACGATGCAATCTTGGTGGTAGAAAACATTGAACGATTAATGGCTGAAGAAGGTCTTGAACCCTACGCGGCAACCAAGAAGGCCATGAAACAAATAACCGGCGCAATCATCGGTACTACAGTGGTTTTAGTCTCGGTATTCGTGCCGATGACTTTTATGGGGGGCTCTGTTGGCGAGATCTATAAACAATTTTCATTGACCATTGTTGTATCCGTTCTTCTCTCCTCATTTTTAGCGTTATCATTAACGCCTGCCATGGCTCAGGGGTTATTGAAATCAAAAAATAATAAACGACCTAGTAAAATTATGCATTTCCTGTCTGCACCTGGCCGTGCATTTAACTATTTATTTAAGGGTGTCACCTCAAGATATATGTTCATTGTCCGGTTAATGCTATCGACTATCGGCATTATTATTACTCTGTTTATCTTTAGTGGTATTAGTTTTCTGGATTATGAAAAGTTCTCAGCATTGCCCAAAGGATTTGTTCCTTCCGAAGATCAAGGCTTTGTAGTAACGGGCGCGTTACTACCCGCAGGAGCCACACAAAAACGCACTCAGGCGTTAGCAAAGAAAACGGATGGATGGTTACTAAGCCAGCCAGAGGTTAAAGATGTTATTACAATCTTAGGATTCGGTTTTTTAGGAACTGGGCAGAATACATCACTTACCTTTGCCACATTACATCCTTGGGAAGAACGTACCGAAAAAAATCAGCGCGTTGCTGATGACCTAGTCGTTGATGCTGGCAAAGCCTACCAGCAGTTTATGGGAGATGGTCTAGTGTTTGCCTTTAACTTACCACCTATTCCGGGACTGGGTAACAATAATGGTTTTGACTTTAGATTACAGGATCGCTCTGGCAGTGGTGATACGTTAGCCCTCATGCAGGCAACGGGGCAGCTCATGGGAATGGTCCACAAAGAACAGGATAAAATTGTTGGGTTTCGTCCCAATACCTTACCAGCAACACCACAAGTATCTATTGATGTTGATCGTATTAAAGCCAGAGCACTTAATACTGATATTGCCGAACTAAACTCAAGTCTGCAAGTCGCGCTAGGTTCTGCCTACATTAATGATTATATTGAGAATGGTAAAGTCCATGAAGTTTGGGTTCAGGCCGATATGTCAGCACGTTCGACTGTTAAAGAGATCCTGAATCTACAAATCCGTAATACTCAGGGGAGTTTAGTCGATCTAAAAGAAGTCGCTACCGCTAAGTGGATTCAAGGTCCTGCAAAATTAAGCCGTTATAATGGCGTGCCTTCTATTCCTTTCACGGGTAATCCTGCTCCCGGAATGAGTTCAGGTGTCGCAATGGACACAATGGAGGAGCTAGCTGCCAAACTACCTAAAACAATAGGTTATGCCTGGTCGGGTCAATCGTTGGAAGAAAAAATATCCGGTGGACAAGCCCCAATGGTATTTGCATTCTCACTGCTTGCCGTTTTCCTAGTCTTAGTGGCTTTGTATGAAAGCTGGACTGTGCCACTTGCCGTTATGTTAGTCGTGCCTCTTGGCGTATTAGGTTGTGTGCTCGCAGTGGGCTCTGCAGGTATGCCAAATGATGTATATTTTACTGTTGGACTAATTACCATTATCGGGTTATCAACTAAAAATGCTATCGTGATCGTAGAATTTGCCCGTGATTTACAACAAGAAGGCCTGTCAGCATACGACGCCGTTATTCAGGCTTGTCGTCTCCGCTTCAGGCCAATCCTGATGACCTCCTTCGCCTTTATCTTGGGTGTATTACCTTTAGTTTTTTCCACTGGCGCGGGTTCTGCCAGTCGTCGAGCTATTGGGATGGGGGTATTTGGTGGCATGCTCAGCGCAACCTTATTAGCCATATTTTTTGTCCCCGTATTTTATCTGATTATCCGAAAGTTTTTCCCTATGCGAAAATCTAAAGCACAATTAGAACTAGAGTCACTAGCGCAACAAAAAACTATTCAACCTTCGGAGAAAATGTAAATGCGCATAAAACTTAAACTATTGTTACTTGCCCTTATTGTATTTTTTCTGTCCGGTTGTGCAAACAATCCTACCTTATTCGAACGTCCTGCTATTCCTATTAGTCAAACTATCAGTGGGGAAAAGGGTTCCGTCACACCTGAAATAGAACTTGTAGCCTGGCAAATATTTTTTACAGATACGACCGTAAGAAAACTCATAGCACTGGCACTTGAACATAACCGTGACTTATACATTGCAACGGCAAAAATTGCTGAAGCACAAGGCCTCTATCAAATTCAGGCACGCGAATTGATACCTTCCATTAACGCAGGTGCAAGTGGTAGCAAAACAAGAAACTCTGAAAACTTTACCGGCAATAATCAAGTCTCCGATAGTTATAATATAGAGCTGGGACTAGTTTCATATGAACTGGATTTCTGGGGTCGGATCCGAAATTTAAAAGATGCCGCCCTATCCGACTATTTCGCAACGCTTGCTGCCAAGCGCACAGTTAAATTATCGACAATTTCTGAAGTGGCTAACGCTTACTATAAATGGCTGACAGCTAAAGAGAACGTCGCTCTTGGTCACCAAACATTAACAGCACGTAATAAATCTTTGGAGCTTATCGGGTTACGTCGGTCCATCGGCATCGCTTCATCACTGGATTATGCTCAGGCGGAAGTATCAAAAGCCAGTGTTGAAACTCAACTCGCGCAAAATGAACGGACATTATCAACTTCTTATGCTGCTCTGGAAGTACTGGTTGGAACATCCATCCGGGATATAGTTAATTCAAATACAGATCTCCGTAGGCAATTTTTTGCACTATCAGTACCGGAAACATTATCTTCAGAAGTACTGTTAAATCGTCCTGATGTTATTGCTGCAGAAGAAGCCTTATATCGAGCTAATGCAAATATTGATGCCGCACGTGCAGCCTTTTTACCACGAGTCAGCCTGATCGGCAGTGGCGGTCTGGCAAGTACTGACTTAAATAATTTATTCGAATCGAGTTCAAAAACATGGAGCTTTATGCCTTCTATCTCATTACCTTTATTTGGTAATAATCTACAAGCAAACTTGGATGTCACAGAAGCCAGAAAAATTAGAACAGTTGCTGAATATGAGAGAAAAATTCAAGTGGCGTTTTCTGAAGTTTATACGCAGTTTAATGCTAGAAAGGCACTGGAAAAAGAAGCCATTGCTCACGATACCTTAGTGAGTGCACAAAAGAAGCGTTTGGAATTATCTGAAGCACGTTATAATGCTGGCATTTCTAGTTATCTCGAAGTTTTAGATTCACAACAAGATTTATTTACTGCCGAACAAAACCAATTACTAGCTGAAGGTGCTGAAATAGAGGCTATCATACTACTCTATAAAGCTCTGGGCGGCGGCGATAATATAAACCTGACACCTAGAGAGTTATATTATAATGCGCACTAAGCTAAGAGTTATCTAATAGCTATTACTATAGTTTCAGTTGATCTGAAAAAAGTCGAATTAACATATTTATTAATGTGTAGTTGAGATTAGCCGTTTTGGTGCGATTCGACTATCTAACAAGACCTGAAAATCGCTTACCTTCTCATAGCCTCTAACCGTTCCATCATTGTTAATCGCTGAGGGTGCTATGACTGGCTGTCTATTGAGAAAGTAAAATACGACTTTTTCAACCATTTATTAAATCTGCGAGCTTCCTCATTCCTTCTTGGTAAGACTATTGATAGCTTGATCGTCTGCTCCGTTTGACTAGCTAAGAAATTCCAATAGGAGATTAAAAGGCCAACAAACTCATACCACCCCCTAGCGGATCAACTTATTGAGATCACAACAAGCTAGAATAGACTGTTTCCCGATCCCTGAAGCTGATAGGTATTGTTGAGTATGAATATTTTTATAACGATTAATAATCGTATATACAAGCACCTTAAAAGCAATATATTAATTGCTTAAATAAGGCTGTACAATTACTACATTACTCACATTAATTGCAATATATATATTTCTTTATGCAGCCATTACTTAAAGTAGTAAAAGACCGCCGACTAGCACTAGGCCTTAAACAACACGATTTAACACCGCTTGTCGGAATGTCTCGACAACAATATCAGAGGTTAGAATCTAAGGGTAACCCTCGTCTAAGTACGCTTGAACAGATCGCTGCTGGCTTGAAGTGTTCCTTGCTACTGATCCCTGAGGAAAAACTTCAAGCCGTACTAAAAGCTATCAATACCGCTACGCCTACCGAAGTTGAACCTGCTCCTGTTGAGTTAGTTGAACCTAAAAAAAGAGTAAAGAGAAAAAAGAAGGTTTTGCCTGAAGAGCTTCCTAAGCAGCGTTCTCTTTGGGATTAACATTGTATCGTACAATGTCTCTGATCAAGTTTTCTTCGATTAAGCTTTTTATTTATTGTCATTAAATATAGATAAAAGCATCTCTTTAGGAGAATTCGAGTACATTTAATATTTCATGTAAAATCACCCTCTTGAGCTACCACGTACATTGCTCAGCTCATTTAAAAGTTTTCATTTCGAGTCTTTTGGCTCCGTTATACAGGTATGCATAAACACATGGAATTATCAGCTCTCACCGCAATCTCCCCTATCGATGGTCGTTATGGCAATAAACTTGAAGCATTACGCCCTATTTTCAGTGAGTTTGGCCTAATCCGTCATCGCGTCACGGTTGAGGTTCGTTGGTTACAAAAACTCGCTGCCGATCAAAATATTGAAGAAGTTGCAGCATTCAGTGAAAAAGCGACTCAACTACTCAATACGATCATTACTGGTTTTAGCGAAGCTGATGCACAGCGCGTAAAGGACATTGAAAGTACAACGAACCATGACGTCAAAGCGGTTGAGTATTTCCTGAAAGAAAAGATTGAAGGCAATACTGAGTTGGAAGCAATCAGCGAGTTTTTCCACTTTGCTTGCACATCAGAAGATATCAATAATCTTTCTTACGCTTTGATGTTAAACGAGGCCAGAACGCAGATTGCATTACCGCATATGGATACCTTGATTGATCGCCTCACAGCCTTAGCCCATGAATTTGCTGATCAACCTATGTTGTCACGCACGCATGGACAAACAGCCTCACCCACAACCTTAGGTAAAGAGTTTGCTAATGTTGTGTATCGTATGAAACGTCAGCGAGAACAATTAGTTGCCATTGAAATGTTAGGTAAAATAAATGGTGCAGTGGGCAATTATAACGCACATATCTCTGCCTATCCTGATCTTGATTGGGAAGCCTTTGCTGAAAGTTTTGTAAAAAGCCTTGGCCTAGATTGGAACCCATATACGATCCAAATTGAGCCGCATGATTACATTGCAGAATACTTTGCTGTCCTCGGTCGTTTCAATACCATTTTATTAGATTTCTGCCGCGATGTTTGGGCCTATATTTCCAATGGTTACTTCAAGCAAAAAACGATTGCTGGCGAAATCGGCTCTTCAACCATGCCGCATAAGGTTAATCCGATCGACTTCGAAAATGCAGAAGGTAATTTAGGCTTGGCTAATGCTATTTTCGAGCACCTTTCAGCCAAACTACCGATTTCGCGCTGGCAGCGTGATCTGACAGATTCAACTGTGCTGAGAAACTTAGGAGTTGGTGTTGCGCACAGTGTAATCGCTTATACATCCGCTATGAAAGGCATTAATAAACTGGAAGTTAACGCGCAAACATTACTTGATGATTTAGATAGCTCTTGGGAAGTGTTAGCCGAACCAATCCAAACCGTTATGCGTCGCTATGGCATAGAGAATCCATATGAAAAGCTCAAGGAGCTAACACGCGGTCAAGGGATTGATCAAAAAACGATGAAGGTTTTTATCCAAGGCTTAGAAATACCTGCGGATGCAAAACAAAGGTTACTTGAAATGACACCAGCGAATTACATCGGAAATGCTGCAACGCAAGCTAGAAAAATATAACCTTTTTATTTCATAAACAGGGAGCTTGAAATGGAAAATTTTGACGATTGTATTCTTGGAGAAACTGCTGAAGAGATTACGCTAGAAACGAGCGATGAAAATCGTGCGGCTGCGATTAGAATGATCGACGGTTGTCGACGTTATTTAAATATTATTAGTCGAGATCTTGATCCGTGTATTTATGATACTCGCGAGATGTCAGATGCAATCAAAAAACTTGCATTACGTTCACGTTCTTCTCGGATCAGAATACTGATATTACAATCTGAGTCGTTGAAATCTCATAACCATAGACTACTGGATTTGAGTGAGCGATTAAGCAGTTTTATCGAAATAAAGAAGCCAAGCAAACAACACAGCGACTATAACAGCTCGCTTATGCTGGTTGATAATTGCGGTTACATTCGCCGTCCACACTCAGATCGGTTTGAAGGTCGAGCAAGTTTCGATGATCGGAAAACCGTAGCGGAACTACAAGAGGAATTCAAAATTCTCTGGGAACATGGCCTGCAAGATCCTAACTTTAGGTATTTATCTTTATGAGACAAGCCCTATGAGAAAATGTCTGTCCACCCTGCTCTGTCTACTATCACTCATTTTGAGTCAAACGGTGCAGGCTGCGCCAGCGATGAAACTGGAAATTATTCCACTACAACATCGACTGGTCAGTGATATCGTCCCCATTCTTCAGCCACTGCTGGTTGAGGGTGGAAGCCTATCTGGGATGAACAATCAGCTGATCATAAAAACCACGCCGCAGAACCTTCGTGAGCTAATCAAAACACTAACGATTATTGACCGACCGTTACGCTCGCTCAAGATCAGTGTTCGTTATGATACTCAAGGTCAGCATCAGGGCCGTGAGCATGGTATCGATGGTTATTACGACACACGTAATATTCATATAGAAACTAACAAGTCGTCGTCCCAAGATCAGGCTTCCGTTACCGTCAGGGGTAAAGATAGAGCGATCAGCTATCACAACTGGCGTACTGAAAGCCAAAATAGTGATGACGATGTCTATTTTGTTCGCACAATTGAAGGCCAAGCGGCTTGGATACGTGCTGGTAAAACGGTCCCAATACCAGAACGCACTATCGTCCTGCACCCATACGGATCAGACGTTTATGACTCCGTCCAATATCGAGATATCAGCTCAGGGTTTTATGTGATTTCAAACCTCAATGGTGATCGCGTAACGTTAACCATCTCCCCTCAGCGTTCACAGACAAACGATGCTTATGCCGGACGTGTTGAGACTCAAGAAGCACAGATGACTATCACCGGAAAGTTAGGTCAGTGGATCAGCTTGAGTGGCATCTCTGAACAGTATGATGAACAACATCATGAAGGCACATATCAAACACATCGTTACGGCAGTGAAGATAACCATATCCTAGTCAAAGTCGATGAAATTCATTAACACCTAATTAGTTTTTATACCTAATTTCTTGAAACATTCGAACAATAAGCCTAAGGTTATGCTGCAATATTTAAAAAAATAACTTCATATGTCTTTGGAGTTATCAACTGTCGATTAAGCTTCTAAAAGCTACCGAACTTTTGATAATCTCATTAAGGCTATTTGATCAAGATAATTCATTTAACTCGGGGAGAAGTGGTTATGAATCTTACAAAAAAATTAGCAGCAGAATTTATAGGAACGTTTTGGTTAGTACTTGGAGGTTGTGGTAGTGCTGTTTTAGCCGCTGCATTTCCAGATGTGGGCATCGGCCTTGTCGGTGTTTCTTTTGCATTCGGACTAACCGTATTAACCATGGCTTATGCCATAGGCCATATTTCCGGTTGCCATCTTAATCCTGCCGTGTCTTTTGGACTCTGGGCTGGTGGTCGTTTTTCAAGCTCTGAACTAGTGCCGTATATTATAGCTCAAGTCTTGGGCGGCATCGCAGGCGCTGGTATTCTATATCTAATCGCCAGTGGTCAAACAGGTTTTGAAGCAGCAGGTTTTGCTTCAAATGGGTTCGATGAGCTATCACCGGGGAAATACTCGATGATGTCCGTTCTGATCACAGAGGTCGTTATGACGGCTATGTTCTTGTTGATCATTTTAGGCTCAACCGATGCTCGAGCCCCAGCTGGCTTTGCTCCGATTGCAATTGGCTTAGGCTTAACCTTAATCCATTTAATCAGCATTCCTGTCAGTAACACATCCGTCAATCCTGCTCGTAGCACAGGCGCAGCCTTGTTCGCTGATACAGCAGCAATACCACAATTATGGCTTTTTTGGGTCGCTCCAATTATAGGCGCCATCATCGCTGGTTTTGTTTATAACTGGTTAGGTAGTGAAGATTAATACGGCAGCAGTGTTTGATTGAAAGAAACGTTCTAACGTCTGATCTATGACCATAGATCAGACGTTTTCTAAATTAGAATCCTTTAAAGATTATGTTTTTGCATACGATAACGCATAGCCATTCTTGTAACGCCCAACTGACGTGCCGCTTCAGAAACGTTATTATCAGTACGATCTAGCGCGCTTTCCAACATCACTCTTTCGGCTTCTTCCAATGTTAGCCTAGTCAAATCCACCATACCCTCCGCCACCGTAGCGGCAACATTCTCAGCCTGATTGTTGAGCATTAACGTCTCAGCAGAAACATGACCATCAGTGGCCAATAGCACCGCTCTTTCCATTAAATGTTTTAACTCCCGGACATTCCCAGGCCAATGATAATCAAGCAGTGCTGTTTGGGCATCACTAGTGATCAAAACAGTCTTCAAGCTATAGCGTGCAGCCGTTTGTTTCGTAAAATGGTTAGCTAACAATAAAATATCATCACCACGTTGATTCAGTGGTGGCATGACCATGCTCAAAACATTGAGACGGAAAAATAGATCCGAGCGCATTTCCCCATTCTCAACCATTTTTTCGGGATCTCGATTAGTGGCAGAAATCACCCAGGCATCGATGGATCGCTCTTGCGTGCTACCCACTCGTCTTAGGGTTCTTCGTTCCAACACAGCTAACAGCTTAGCTTGAAGTTCTAATGGTAGTTCACCTATCTCATCCAAAAAGACGACACCATCTTCAGCCGCCTCTAATAATCCTGTTCGTGCTTCCAGTGCATTCGTAAAAGCACCTTTCTCATGCCCAAAAAGCTCAGCTTCAATCAAATCCTTCGGCAAAGAAGCACAATCAACATGTACGAATGGTTTGTTTTTGCGTGCACTAATATCATGTAACAATCTCGCAGCCATATCTTTACCTGTTCCTGTTTCGCCGAGGATCAAAATATTCGGTGGCAAAACATTTGGGTCATTACACAGTGAACCAATATGCTGCGCTTGGGAGACAAGCTTTTTGATCTGATCACATTCACCAAGAAACTCAACCTTATCTGTCGTCGCTGTCGCGCTCTCACGCTTTCTGGAATATTCGAGCTGACGAGAGATTTTTTCGCGTTTGAGTACTTTTTCGATGTTAAGTAACAGCTCGTCCAGATCGATCGGTTTTTTTAAATAGTCTGAGGCTTGCAGTTTCATTGCTGCCACAGCATCTTCTAATTCGCCATAAGCGGATAAAACTAACACCGGAACCTTGGCATTTTTCTGTTCTCTTATCTCGGTAAGAAAATCCAAGCCCGATCCGTCAGGCAGACGCATATCGAGCAAAACCAAATCAGGATTGAAAGTATCTAACGAGTCGTGCGCAATCGCTAAGGTTCCAGCAACTTCCGGGTGAAATCCCGCGACTTCGAGGCGCTTCTTTACCGCCTTTGCAAACAAGGCTTCATCTTCAACGATCAGGATACGCGTTTTTTGATGTTCGTTTTCCGTCATACCACTTTCATTCCTTCAGGGATTGTAATCATCACACGCGTACCGTTGGGTAAGTTCTTTTCGTATGCCATCTTCCAACCATGAGTGTTGCATACCTTGAAAGCGACTGGAATACCAAGTCCTGTACCAAACCGCTTTGTCGTCCGCCCTGGTGCTAACTCACTAGGCTTCGGATCGAAAGGCATGCCAGTGCCTTGATCGTCGATGCTTATTTTTAGCTCAAGGCCATCTTCAAACACCGATAATATAACTTCTCCACCACGCGGGGAAATCTCGATGGCATTTGACAGTAACCCATATAATGCCTGCTCCATTAAATCCGGATCTATCGGCACTGAATGTTGGGTTTCCCATTGGCCGTGCTTGACTGTTACTTCTTGATCATCCAAGCGTGGTTTTAATAACCTTGTAACTGTGTCTAACAAGACCGTTACTTGGGTGATTTTTTTATGCGGTTTTAATGGATGTAAATAAGAGACTAATGCACTGACCCAACGGCCTAATCTATCGACAGTTTCAAGAATGGCATCTTTTATTTCTGCCTTATCATCAGGGTCATCAATATGATCGAGCAATTGTGCGCTAGCACGAATACTGGCGAGAGGATTCCGTATGTTATGCGCCACAACAGGTACTAACGCACCTAAGGCTGCTTGTTTTTCAGAATCGATCAATGCATCACGATTACGAGCTAATTCTCCCGCCATATTATTAATCGTACCCGCAAGACTGACCATTTCAGCAATCCCTTGTTGTGGGATCTCATGGTTAAACTCACCTTTGCTGATCAATGAAGCACCCTGCTTCACAACCTCCACCGGACGCACAACTTCACGTTGCACACTCGCACGTGAAAATAGGAATAAAATACCCGCTAGTAACAGTGGCACAGGGATCATCATCGGTGCCAGCCCAGTCCAATATTCCATTTTTTGATCTAAAGCAGACTGTTTTTCATTCAGAATATGTTGAAAGTCAGCATAACTTTTTTCAAAATAGCTGACCATGTAACGTTCATAGGCAGGATCCAGCATACGCAAACGCACGACACGACTTATCATATAAGGATCGGTGAAGATCTTGTTCATATCTTTTTCGATGATCCGATATGATTTCACCACCTTATCCAAGGCCACTTTCTCAGCGTCGTCATTTGCAAATTTTCTCAACAAAGAAAAATTATCCGCTATTTGCCGTGAAAAATTAGAGTAAAGCTGTAACGCTTCAGGATCTTCCTTTAATCGAGCCCACGTCACTTCTTTAATTTGTCGAAATAAATCCGTTTGAATTTGTTGGCCGGAACTGCGTAAGTGACTAAGACGGACAGACTCAGCCGAGGTTTGTTGCCAGAAATAAACCCAAAGCCCACCCAAAGCACCCGTCACTAACAAGAGCACCAAAAATGCTAACTCGTAACGAAATAAAAGTTGTTTGAGTTTTAGAGTTTTTTTCATCAAGCTAAAGTCTTTTTGGGCATGATACTATATGAGCCTATGAAAATAAGATTTCTTATCTTTCTTTTAATATTTTTATCTGGCTGCGAAGAAACTCCGACAGCGGAAATCTCACAGGTTAAGTGTGATGCCGACAATGGAGGCTTAACCTTACCAGAAGGTTTTTGCGCGTTAGTGGTTGCTGATCATATTAGTTTTCTCCGGCATATCGTTGTCACTGAAAGTGGCGATATTTATGGTTCTCGCCGCAATCGCAGGCTGAAGTTAGGAGGACTTGTCGCTATTCGTGATCTCGATGGTGATGGTAAAGCCGATCGTGTTGAAGAGTTTGGTGATGAACCCGCTTTAGGGATAGCTGTGCATAATAATTTCCTTTATTTCGGAGCTAATAAAAGGATCCTCAGACATCGTTTGGATGAGACAAAATTACTCCCTCATGATACTGCAGAAGTCGTTATTGATAATTTCCCTGATCAAAAAGTCCATGCAGGAAAAACCTTTGCTATTACTCCAGACGGATTAATCTATGTCAATGTTGGATCACCTTCCAATGCTTGCCAGCGAGAAGAGTTGGCAGTCGGTTCACCTGGGCTAACGCCTTGTCCTCAGCTGGTTCAGCAAGCGGCTATCTGGCGTTTTGATACACAATACACCAACCAAGACTTTGCCACTGATGGTGTAAAATACGCCTCAGGTATCCGTAATACCTACGCAATCAGTTGGAATTCGTTGAATGAGACTTTATATGCCGTTCAACATGGCCGTGATGGCCTTCACGATTTATGGCCTGATATATATGAAGCCCAACAAGGCGCTGAACTGCCTGCTGAAGAATTCTTAAAAATTGAGCAAGATGATAAATTTAGCTGGCCATATTGTTACTATGATCCCAATAAGAACCAAAATGTTTTAGCACCAGAGTACGGTGGTGATGGCCAACAATCTGGCATCTGCAGCGACTATAAAGATCCAATTTTTGCCTTTCCTGCGCATTATAGTCCGAACGATTTAACCTTCTATTCAGGCCAGCAGTTCCCGCTACAATATCAAAATGGTGCTTTTATCGCATTTCATGGCTCTTATAACCGTGGCCCGTTTGAACAGGTGGGCTATCAAGTCGTTTACGTACCTTTCAAAGATGGCTTGCCGACGGGAAATAGTCAGGTTTTTGCCGATGGTTTTAGTGGGGCTGATGCGATTAAAGCACCGGAAGATGCAGAGTTTCGCCCCGTGGGGTTGGCTCAAGGACCAGATGGATCGCTCTATATTGCCGACTCAGTTCAAGGCAGGATCTGGCGAGTAATGCATCAGAAACAAGAAATTTCCGAATAAAACTAAACCGTAAGAAGCTTCTTTTCAACTAGTCTATGATTCAGTTTATGGCAACATTCGCTGCATGATGCTTTGACTATTACCTTTTAGTTTGTGTGAGACAATCCCAGCTAGATGGATCAGGATAAATCCTGCCAAGATGATTGCACTAATCTCATGTATCTCCCCGAAAAAATGATTATAGTGTTCATCTTTCCAACCCCACTGAGGCAAGGGGAGACCAAAGAATTTAGTTTTATAACCACTGAAAGAAGATGATAAATAGCCACTAACCGGTTGAATAATCATTGAAACATAAAATAGTTTATGCACTACATTCACAAAACTTTTTTGTACCGCCGTCATTGTATCTGGCAGTTCTGGCGGCTGATGCGTTATGCGCCATAAAACTCTGACTAACAGCAATAAGAAGACTAAGAGTCCGATAGTTTTATGCCACTCGAACCAAGGTTTTCGCACAGAAGGCACCACATTTTCGGGTAGTTCAACCATGTATAGCCCCATTGCGAAGAGAACAATAATCAATATTGCTATAACCCAGTGCAGACCGATCGCTGGGAGTGTGTATTTTTCTACTTTATTTTCCATAGCTTCCTTTTTTATGTAGCTTCTATGAGCACATCGCATTAAAATTTCAAACTAAAATTATGAAACAGTATAAATCAAAAAATATAATAATATTTCTCGAAAATTTGTTTAAGGTTGCTACCCACTCCATGAAGTCAAGTAAACAACACTACAGACGTTCTAAAATCTGCCTACGCATACTTAGTGCTCTTTCCCTCATGTTATTAGTTAGTAGCCATAGTTTTGCCGCAGGAAGCTATACTGTAGAGATCCATAAGTCTGATCGTGTCATGCTGATAAAAAAGAACCACGTATTAAGAAAAACCTACCGTATCGCAAGTGGAAGCGGAGGAGTCGGTAATAAAACCCACCGCGGTGATAAAAAAACGCCAACCGGTGTTTATCAGATTATGTATTTCAAAGACGATAGTCGTTTCCATGTTTTTATGCAGTTAAATTATCCCAATGCCAAGGATGCACTTGATGGCTTAAAACACGAAACCATTAATAAAGATGAGTTTGGAATGATGATTAACTCATTAAAACGCAATCGAATGCCCGACCAAGATACCGATCTTGGTGGTGCCATCGGCATTCATGGGATCGGTAATGAAACAGAAGATCGGCTAGCCTTACATAAAGATGAAAACTGGACAAAAGGCTGCATCGCTATGAGAAATAAAGAAATTGAAGAATTACGTAGATTCGTTAAGATTGGGACAACAGTGCTTATTTTTGATTAACATTATTAATATTCTGTACTTATGTTTATTTAGACAATAAAAAACAATGAAAAAAATAATCATATCCCTACTACTTTGCCTATTAGTCTTCGCTTGTACTGAAAAAAAAACTGAGCCTTCTCCCCTTATTGAGCGTTTTAAAACTGAAAAAACTTTTTCAAATGTTATTCAAGAGTTAGATTTTGCCATTACTGAAAAAAACTTCCGCATCACCGGTAGAAATACTGTCGGCAAAGGCCTGCGAGAAAGAGGTTTTGAAAATTATCCTGAGATCGAAGTTATCCATTTTTGCTCATTGGATATCGCCAGAGAAGTCTTAGACATTGATCCTGGCTTTATTGCCCAGATGCCTTGCCGTGTCACCATTCATGAGCAAGATAATGCCGTCATTATCAGCTTGATCTTACTCCCGACCAACCACAAAGATCCCCGCGTTAATGAGTTCTCCCGAAAAATGAACAAAACACTTCGTGAAATTGTTGATTACGTGTTGGAAGAAAATGCCGTGGCATTATGATTATGCCTGCAGAAAGACGCGAATAATTCCTATAAAGCTTGTTAATTGGGAAACTCCTAATAGGGCATGTATACTTTTTTTCAAGCTATTAAATAAACTGATCAAAATAATGATGATGAAAAAGCACGATCACCACCTTTTTCTTAACTGGCTAATCCTAACAGGCGTTATTACTACCAGCATCGTTATCGTCTGGCATCAAGGTTTTTTTCATACCTTATTTACCAACGATAAAAGTAAAATTTCAATTGCAATTTGCCTTATTTATACATTAGGTAGCCTTCATTGCGCTATTAGAGCATGGCAGGTTTCATCACAACTTTTGATCGCTGATAAAACTACCCGCCTAATCAAACATCATCAACATTCTAGTGTCCATTTAGATAGAACAAGGCTTAGGTTAGGTAAGCAAACCTATATTTCTACTAGCTTTATAACTGATTTTCTCATTGATACTGTCACAGCAACTACCGCTTCAAATGATAGTAAAGAAGACAATACTCGCAGCACAGCACTCGCAGAAATTTACAGCGACAAGCTCAAGTCCAGCCATGAATATGGTTGGTTTTTTGTTGATGCGATGATAAAACTTGGTTTATTAGGAACCATCGTTGGTTTCATATTGATGCTCGGTTCAGTAGCAGACACGGCCAACCTTGATCTCAACGCTATGCAGAAAGTCATGCAACAAATGAGCTCTGGAATGGGTACTGCTCTATATACAACCTTAACAGGTGTGACCGGAAGCCTATTACTCGCCATGCAGTATCAAATGCTTGATCGTGGAGCCGATGATCTAATGCACACAGCCATCCATACTGCCGAAGTTCATATTCTCCCTAACCTCGCCGTATCACAAAGCTAGTCATGGCGAGTTCTTGGAGTCAAAAAGCAAAACAACGCTACACATCCGATCCCTTTACGGATCTGTTATTCAACGCCCTACTCGGCTTTACCTTTCTATTTGTCGTCGCCATCATGTTTATGAATCCGGTAGCAAAAAAAGGCATTATTGACCCCAAAGCCGAATATATAATAACCATCACTTGGCCCGATGAAATCCCTGATGATGTCGATACTTGGGTTGAAGATCCAAAAGGCAATTTGATCTGGTTCAGAAACCGTGAAGCCGGACTCATTCATCTAGATAGAGATGATCGTGGTGTCGCGAATGACATGATCACGATCAATGGTGAAGAAATTTCAAATCCTCTCAACCAAGAAGTCGTCACTATCCGTGGCGTCGTTCCTGGCGAATATATTGTTAATATTCAATATTATGCATCCGAGACCGATCAACCTGTTGAGGTCAAGGTTAAACTGGCCAAGGTAAATCCGGCATTAGAGATCGTTTATTACGGCACCCATATTCTTGAAAAAGCTGGAGACGAGAAAACCGCTGTCAGGTTTGAGATTAACTCAGATGGAAAAGTCTCTGATATAAATCATCTCTACAAACAACTCGTCATCAATAGTTAAGAGCACATTTAAAAGCATAATTTAATCATAGAAAATATTTTGGAGATAGATAATGATCAGCTTAAGCATCGCAGGAATACTCATCGCCTTTGTGCTATTGGCTGTACTATTACTTAGCCTCAACCTCTATTCAAATTGGTCTTGGCCGGTCAAAGCTAGTGCGATTGTATTGGTTTCATTGTTTTACCTGGTCAGTTATTTCTCCTTCCCGCCGTTACTTGGCTGGCCAACGAAAAGTTCCAATCTGCCAGAACGCTTCCGTTTGATCTCCGCTCACGTTGAAGAGCCCAACAAAATTGATGGCACAGACGGAGCAGTCTACTTATGGATCACCGATATGACTCCCGGAAATAACGCTAAAAAGCCTCGAGCGTACAGCCTAACTTTTACTAATAGTTTGCATAAAAAGGTCGTTGACGCGAAAGCAAAACTTAATAAAAAGCTACCACAGTTAGGTGAGATAACAGAAGATGACAGGCCCGTTGGTGAGGTAAAAGATAATTCACAAGGTGGTCAAGTCAGCGTTAACCTAGAATTTTTTGATATGCCGGACCCTTTATTTCCCGAAAAGTAACGCTTTAGCCACAATGCGTTATTCATTACATTCTGTATCGGCATGTTTCAATATCATTAATTTATGTCAGATACCAAAACATTGCTCACAATCTAGTTGAAACAAACCTTTCATAGTCTTCTACTATCGTGCAAAATGCATCCAGTTGACGATAATTTTTCTCTTTAGATGAAACTAAAAATGACATATAAAAGACTCACAGAAAGCTTATTTTTGAGCTTGACGTTTCTTTCCATGCCGCTCCAAAATAGCTTGGCTGAACATGCTCAAGTATTGACGCCGGATATAGAGTTTTCATGTGACCAGCCAGAGAGTGGGCACACCATTGAATGCGCATATCGCTTTATCGAGCCAGATATAACAAAAAAAATATCAGCAACACTCGACAAAACAGAGCTTCCAATCCTAGATATAAAAACCTATCCATTCGAAAACAGTACGACCAGTATTCTTTTATTAATCGATCGCAGTAAAGCCGAAAATATTGAACAAATTCAACAGATTAAAAACCATGCTACGACTCTTGCACAGCATGCATTGCCTTATCAAGAGATCGGTTTAGCGACATTTGATACAAGTCTAAAAATTGTAAAACCGCTTGGTAGCAACCCTGAAGAAATTATCAATGCTGTCGAAGACATTATTGAAACAGAGCAACCGACTGAGCTTTATCAGAATATTCTCGATGCCTTAGAGCTCCTTAAAGCCAGTCAATCAAATCGAAAAGCGGTGTATTTGTTTTCAAGCGGCAAATCTGATGACCAAGCCGTTTATCACAACGATGTGATTAATGCGGCCAATGCTGCCAATGTTCGCATCATCTCAATAGCCTATCCAGATTCCAACGAATCTACTGAAGACTCGCAAACATTACATAGTCTATCGACTGATTCCGGTGGTAGCTTCTTCCAAGCTTCAACTGGCGACTTAGAGCTACCAGAAGAATTTCTATCCGATCCTTTTGCAGCAATCGATAATGGTGGCATTTTAACGCTTGATCTCGAACCGGTGCTGTCTGGTGAACTAAAAGGTGCACAAGTGGCTATGTTGGTTTTTGATACCAGCAGGAAAAAAATCACCGTAAAATTGCCATTGGAACTCTCAGCAGACAGTAATGCTATCGGTGCACTGCTCACAGACAATGGTTCTGTCGAAATCGATATTCATCGTCAAGAAGCTGATGAGGAAGCCGAAGAAAGCGCTATTAAGGAAGAACAACACTCGGAGCTTGAAGTCGCTGAGATTCATCAAGAAGAAGCTCATCAAGCCCCAATAGAAGATCGCAGCATTCCTTATAAGCAGCTAGAAGAGCAACCTTCAAATATCCTCTCTATCTTTCAGGGTTTTGCTTACCTTGATTACATTCCATTTATTGTTGGTGCCCTTTTCCTTATCAGCTTACTGATATACCTCTTGACCAGAAAGAAAACGCCACAAACCATTATTGAGGAATTGGATGATAGCAAACCTCTAGCTTACCTCGTCTCCTTAAGTGAGGATTCCCTTTATTACCCCATCTACGGAACGCCTTGGAAAGTTGGACGAGTCAAGGAGAAAGACCTCTTTCTTGAGCACTCATCGGTTTCAAGGAATCATGCCGAATTTAAACGTAACCGTGATGGCAGCTTCACAGTAACAGATTTAGATTCACTCAATGGCGTCTATATCAACAACACGAAAATTTCGACAGGGTTAATAAAAGATCAGGATAAAGTTGATATTGGCGACGTACGTTTAAAATTTATTTTGGATAAGAAGCTTAGTTAATCTTATTAGTTCCTACCGGTAGCTTTAGTACGGCTTCGTTTGAACAGGCTCTTTTTCTTGCCAATCTAACAACCAACCCTCATTCTCACCTTCTACCGAGAAGCCTTCGGCAACACACATATCTGCAACAGCAACAAGTCGATCTTCGCTATAAACCAAGGGAATACGATCACGTAACCAAGGTGGGACACCTTGACTTTGCAGATATTTTTTCAAACTAACTCTGTGTTTCTTTCCTGCCGGTATCAGTTTCTCACCACCTTGGCGGAATCTAACCTGAAGAGATTCCAAGCCTAGCTTAAAGCCATTCCCTTTCACTTTCTTTGCCATCAAATGACCTGTTGGTAGCTTTAAAACATGATCAATATCAAAGACAAAACGAGCGTTAGATTCATGCTTACAAAGTGGGGTCATAAGGATCAATTGATCGCGATAACGGCGCACTTCAATTCCTATCCAAGCAACACATGGGTTGCGATCTTCAGCTGCCGTTAGTATCGTATCTATCACCTGCCGTAGCTTTTGTGTTGAAGGAAGCTGGAAACCTGATTCACGGATCCAGTAACGGATAATATTACGTATTCGTAGATCACTAAATGCCAATAATTTTTTGACTGATAATGAATTATTCTGATCAACAACCAGCTGATAGTCCGCTACTGCAGATGCATTAATCACAAGACAAGCATCAGACTGCAAGTCAATCGAACGACTTATGTTTTTTGTATAACTAGGCCAACGTTGCTTGAGTAGTGGCAGGACTTGATGCCGCAGATAATTTCTATCATACCGCGAGTCCTGATTACTCGGATCTTCTACCCACTGAAGGCCATTCATTTGTGCATAAGCCTCTAGATCTTCGCGTCCAATATCAAGAAGCAATGGCCGTCCGATGAAACCTTCTGCAAAAGCCATCTCAGATGACATAGCGGCAAGCCCGCTGGGTCCTGAACCACGCAGAAGCTGTAAAAAAAAGGTTTCAATTTGATCGTCTTGATGATGAGCGAGAAGAAGAATATCACCAGCTATCATCATGCTAGTAAAGGCTTCATAGCGTTTAGTACGCGCCCATGCCTCAGGACTTTCACCACGAGGATTCATACCATCAACTTTTTGACTGAAGAAATCTACCTTTAAACCTTTCGCAGTAGACTCACAGTCAGCTTGCCATTGATCAGACTCATCTTGAATAGAGTGGTTTATATGAACAGCGAGGATTGGGATTTTTAATTCCAGCTCAGTGATGGCATGCAGGAGAACCTGAGAATCCAACCCTCCACTGAATCCAACAAGATATCGTTTAGCTTTAGGCAGTAATGCTAATCGTTGATGAAGGTATTCAGCAGTAAATAACATTCATACAGATCAATTCGTAACGAAATGTCCGGCTCCAATAATTTTTTCATAACGACTCTCCAGTAAGTCATCAATATCTATATCGGTGATTTCTGCAAGAGACGCTTTAATATGCTCTTTTAGATTCATTGCTGCTGCTACATGATCGCGATGTGATCCACCTAAAGGTTCTTTAACAACTTCATTAATTAAACCTAGCTCAAACAGCCTGTCTGAAGTGATCCCCATCGCTTCAGCCGCTTTTTCAGCCTTGTCAGCACTCTTCCATAAAATACTCGCGCAACCTTCAGGTGAAATTACCGAATAGGTACTGTATTCAAGCATTAAGGTTTTATCCGCCACGCCTATCGCTAATGCACCACCTGAACCACCTTCACCTATAACAATGGAAACAATGGGAGTGCCTAGGCGAGACATAACGAACAGATTCTTCGCGATCGCTTCACTTTGACCTCGTTCTTCAGCACCAATGCCTGGATAAGCCCCGGGTGTGTCGATAAAAGTTAAAAGAGGGATTTTAAATTTTGCTGCCATTTTCATGATCCGAAGTGCTTTTCTATAACCTTCTGGTCGTGGCATACCAAAATTTCGATGTATATTTTCCTTGGTGTTCCGCCCTTTCTGATGGCCAATGATAGCTACCGCTTGACCATCTAATCTTGCCAGTCCACAAACTAAAGCAGCATCATCGGCATATTGACGATCACCATGTAACTCTTCAAAATTTGTAAATATATGTTCGATATAGTCGAGTGTATATGGGCGCTTAGGATGTCTCGCTAATTTAGAAATCTGTACTGAGGTCAAGTTTGAGAATATCGATTCCGTTAGTTCTTTTGAATGAACCTTAAGACGTGCAATCTCATCATTTATATCTATCTCAGAGTCATCCCCAAGAAAACGTAATTCTTCAATTTTAGCTTCTAAGTCAGCTATCGGTTGTTCGAAATCAAGAAAGTTCAAAGACATGCCTAGTTCGCATCCTATTCAAATTATTATTTTGGAATTCTAACACAGTGATCAGAGAATCACTGATAGTCTCTTCATCAAATTATCGATATTTCTGGCTAATATTCAACCAAGACTTTATCTTCACCGAGTTTTTCGATCAATTGATCAAGCAATCGATCTGGTAATTGAACGCGCCAGTCTTTGCCTAATACTATCCGCGTCTTAGCCGTTGATTCTTGAAAATCAACCATTATGCGGCAAGCCCCATTTTTATACGGTGAGAGAATCTCCTGCAACTCAGTGAGTAAGCTACTTAAGTTACTGTTAGGAAAGTTATTCTGTTCAAGTTTTATCACCAATTGTTTAGCATAATTTGCTCGTGATTTTTCCATATCAGCTATTTTCTCAGCTGTGACTGCAAAACCACCACTAAAGTCATCCTCTTTACACTCACCTTCAACGACGATGATACGATCCTTATTTATATACTCACCGTATTCTTCAAGAACATCAGAGTAAATAACAACATCCACACGATCCGTTTTATCATCTAAAGTAGCAATAGCCATGCGGCCACGGCGAGTATTGATCATTCTAATTGCAATGATCTGTCCGGCAATTCGTCGTGGGCCTATCTTCAGGTTACTGAGCCGGTTACTAATCATGCTCTTCAACTCAGCCTCATATCTATCAATAGGGTGTCCTGATAAATACAGACCAAGAGTAATTTTTTCACCGGCAAGAACGTCTTCCTTAGTCCAGTCTTTAACAATAATAAATGAGTTACTGCTCTCATCGTTCCCCGAACTGCTTAACAGGCCGAACATATCATTCTGACCAGCGGATCGATTCTTCGCATGTTGATCGGCCATTTTTATCGCACTTTCTAATGACTCCATCAAGCTAGCCCGTCCTGGGCCCAAATCATCCAGAGCCCCAGCCCTGATCAAGGCCTCTAAAACCCGTCGATTAATTTTACGAGTATCCATGCGTTTACACAGATCAAACAAATCAACAAACTTGCCATTTTCGTCTCGTTCATTCGCAAGCTCATCTATAGCAGATTCACCAACTCCTTTAACCGCTCCAAGTCCATAGCAAATCGTTTGTTCATCCTGAACAGTGAACTTAGAGTGGCAAGTATTAACATCTGGAGAGATAACTTCTATTTCCATCTGCCGACATTCATCGATCAAGCCTACAACCTTATCGGTGTTATCCATATCTGACGATAAAACAGCCGCCATAAATGCTGCAGAATGATGTGTTTTTAACCAAGCCGTTTGGTATGCAACCAGGGCGTATGCGGCTGAATGTGATTTATTAAAACCATAACCGGCAAACTTTTCCATCAAATCGAAGATGTAGGTCGCTACACTTTCTTCGATACCATTTCTCGCCGCACCTTCATTAAAAATAACACGCTGCTTAGCCATCTCTTCAGGCTTCTTTTTACCCATCGCTCGACGCAGCATGTCAGCAGCACCAAGACTATACAAAGCGAGCACCTGTGCAATCTGCATAACCTGTTCTTGATAGAGTATGACACCATAAGTAGGTTGCAGAATCGGCTCTAGATCCGGATGTGGGTACTCGACTCTTTGACGACCATGTTTACGCTCAACAAAGTCATCAACCATGCCTGACTGTAGCGGTCCCGGTCGAAACAAGGCAACCAATGCGACCAGATCTTCAAATACATCTGGCTTTAAGCGTTTGATCAACTCTTTCATTCCACGTGATTCTAGCTGGAAGACTGCTGTAGTTTCAGCCCGCGTTGTTAAATCATACGTTGGTGTATCATCAAGAGCTATCTGACTGATATTTATGGGTTCTTCACCCTTTTTATCGAGTAGGATATTAGCATCACGTACCGCCCAATCGATGATCGTCAGCGTCCTGAGTCCAAGAAAATCGAACTTAACCAACCCGATCGATTCAACATCGATCATGTCAAATTGACAAACAACGCTGGTTCCACCCTGCTCACAATAAAGTGGTACAAAGTCTGGCATCGGTGTCGGTGCAATAACAACACCACCCGCATGCTTACCGACGTTACGAACGGTACCTTCGAGCTTCAAGGCTAAATCAAGTAGGGTTTGAACCTCCTCTTCGTTTGCATAACGTTCGGCTAGTGTTTCTTCTTCCTTGAGTGCGCGCTCGAGCGTTATCCCAATTTCAAAAGGGATCAGCTTCGAAATTTGGTCAACAAAACCATAGGGGAAACCCAACACACGGCCACAATCACGAACCACCGCTTTTGCGGCCATCGTACCGTGTGTAATAATTTGCGAAACATGATCACGGCCATATTTTCGTGCAACATAATCAATAACCTCATCACGGCGATCCATGCAGAAATCGATATCAAAATCGGGCATCGAAACACGTTCAGGATTTAAAAATCGTTCGAATAAGAGATCATATTCAAGCGGATCTAGATCCGTAATTTCCAAGGCATACGCAACCAGAGAACCCGCACCAGAACCTCGACCGGGGCCAACAGGAATAGCATTTTCTTTGCCCCATTGAATAAAGTCAGCAACGATCAAAAAGTAGCCCGGAAACCCCATATCAATAATAACACCGAGTTCACGCTCCAGACGCGCATCATAGACCTTGCGCTTTTCAGAAAAATCATCGGCATTTACATCGAGTAAGAAAGGCAGTCTTTTTTCCAAGCCTTCCCAACTAACTTGACGAAACCATTCATCAATTGTCGTCCCTTCTGGGACAGGGAAGTTCGGTAGAAAATAATCATCAAAATTAATTTCTATATTGCATCGTTGTGCAATAAACCATGTGTTTTCAATAGCCTGAGGAAGATCTTTAAAGAGTTCAGACATCTCTTCAGATGATCGAACATATTGTTGCGGCGTGTAATTTTTAGGCCGGCGAGGATCGTCCAATGTCCGCCCCTCATTGATACAAACTCGCGCTTCATGTGAATCAAAAGCATCCGTTTCTAAAAAGCGCGCAGCATTAGTCGCAACAACGGGGATGTCATATTTTGCCGCTAAATCAACCGTATCATCGATCAGATCTTCTTCACCAACCTTACCAACTCTCTGTATTTCTAGGTAGAAACGATCAGAAAATAACTGCTTCCATGCTAAACACCGAATTCCAGCTGCTTCAAGGTTACCGGTTTCGATCAATTGTCCAATTTCACCTTGCGCGGCACCTGAAAGAATAATCAACCCTGTTGAATACTCGGATAACCACTGCCACTTAACAACTGCAGCACCTGACTCTTGGCCTTCTGTATACGATTTACTAATGAGATGTGAAAGGTTCTTATAGCCATCAATATCCTGACATAAGACTATAAAACTCGAAGGTTCTTCATTACCATCGAAACCTTCGAGTAATAGATCGGCTCCAATAATAGGCTTAATACCCTTTGATTGAGCTGCTCGATAGAGCTTAACTGTTGCATAAAGATTGCCTTTATCCGTCACTGCGACAGCTGGCATATTCATCTCAGCAACTTTGTTGATTAACGGCTTTACACGGTTAAGACCATCAACTACCGAATATTCTGTATGCAGATTTAGATGAACGAATCCGGTCATTTATATAAAGTCGATCTTAGGTTTAAGATAATAATTTTTTTACAGGCGCGAATGATTTTCTGTGCTCTGCTAATACACCATGCTCTTCCAAGGCGGTAAAATGTTGTTTTGTAGGATAGCCCTTATGTTGAGCAAATCCATACTCGGGATATAGGGCATCCAACGCTCGCATTTCCCTATCTCGAGTCACCTTAGCGATAATAGAGGCCGCACTGATCGCTGGGATCAACCCATCACCTTTGATAATCGCTTCGACACTACATATATGCTCAATATCAGGGCAACGATTGCCATCAATCTGCGCGTGATCAGGCTTAACGGATAAGCCCTCAACAGCGCGTCGCATGGCCAACATCGTTGCATACAAGATATTCAGTTGATCAATTTCATCAACTTCTGCCCGTCCAAGTGACCAACTAAGCGCCTGCTCGAGGATCACATCATAAAGTAATTCACGTTTTTTTTCTGTTAGTTTTTTCGAGTCATTTAAGCCTGGAATATCATATTCTGCAGGCAAGATAACCGCTGCGGTGACTACAGCGCCAACTAAAGGCCCACGGCCAACTTCATCGACACCCGCAATTAATTTTTGCATAGATTAAGTACGGCCTCGGCTGCTTGTTCATTAGCATTGCAGCGTAGTTGATCGTGTATATTTTGTGATATTTGAGTATAAGTCTGTAGCTTTGTTGGCTGATCTAACCACTCCAGTAATGCCTTTCCAAGGTTTTCAGCTGTAGCTTGTTCTTGAATAAATTCAGGAATCAAAGCTTGCTCGGCTAATAAATTCGGCAAAGAAAGGTAAGGTAGTTTTACCAGCCTCTTTGCAAGCTGATAAGTCATCCAAGAAGTCTTATAGGCTATCACCATCGGCTTTTTCGAAAGCATAATTTCTAATGCCGCCGTTCCTGAAACGCTTAATACTACGTCAGATGCTGCAATTGCAGCGAGTGAGTTACCACGAATATAGGTAATAGCTAGATCAGGTGCTAATTGATGCTGATGTTGTTTGAAGATCAATTCCGCCTTTTCATTAACCATTACTGCAATAAAATGCAGATCAGCTCTATTCTCAGCACACCAAACAGCCGATTTAATAAACTCTTCAGCATGATGTTGCCATTCCTTTGAACGACTACCGGGCATTAGAGCAATCGTGGTTTTCTCTGCCGATAAACCAAGTTGTCTTCGTACTGCTTGCTGATCCACATGTTCAGGGATCTGATCAGCCATAGTATGACCGATAAAACGTGCATTAATGTTATGCCTTTTTAAATAATTCTCTTCGAAAGGAAGGATAGCTAGAATCAGATCAACCGCTGCACGGATTTTAGGTATACGACCTTCGCGCCACGCCCAAACCTGCGGACAAACATAATGGATAGTCTTTATACCCGATTTTTTGAGAATCGCCTCGAGACCAAGATTGAAGCCCGGGTAATCAATACCAATAAAGATATCGATAGGGTTTTCTTGGTAATAGTTGATAAGTTCTTTACGAATACCGTAAAGCTCACGATAATGAACCAGTATTTCAACTAGTCCCATGACAGAAAGTTTTTCTAATGGAAAAAGACTTATACAACCAGCCTCGATCATGCCAGCTCCGCCGACACCAACAAACTCGACTTCAGGATGTTTAGCTTTGATAGCCTTGATCAGGCCAGATCCAAGATTATCACCTGAGATCTCGCCAGCTACGATACCTATTCTCACTTTGAGATCACCTACACAGTGACACTAGCGGATAATACCTCTTTCACTCGATCTAATGAAATCAAGCATATGGCCAACTTCTGGGCATTCCTCTGCCATACCTTCTAGTTGAGCACACGCCTCAACTACCGTTAGCTTTTTTTTATAAATGGTTTTATAAGCCTGACGAAGGGTTTCTATTGTCTCTTTAGAAAAATCGCGACGCTTCAGCCCCTCTTTATTCAAACCTTTTGGTTGCGCAGGATCCCAAGCAGCAATCATATAAGGAGGAATATCCTTAGATGTTCCCGTAGAAAAACGAGTAATGGTATGCATTCCTACACGACAGAACTGATGTATTAATGTGTATCCACCAAGAATAGCAAAATCTCCTATTTCTACATGACCAGCCAAGGACGAATTATTTGCAAATATAGTCTCATTGCCGATAAAGCAGTCATGAGCAATATGCACATAAGCCATGATCCAATTCCCATTTCCTATGCGAGTTACACCACCACCATCTTCAGTCCCACGGTTAAGCGTACAAAATTCACGGATGGTATTTCTATCACCGATTTCAAGGCGTGATTCGCTTTCACCATGAAATTTTTTATCTTGAGGATCTTCGCCTATGGATGAGAACTGATAAATTTTGTTTTCTTTACCAATCTTTGTTGGACCATTGATAACAACATGAGGACCGATCCAAGTACCTTCTTCTATTTCAACGTTGGGCCCAATTATGGTTCCAGCACCGACAGTTACACCATCTGCGATCTTCGCATCTTGTGAAATTCTGGCATCAGGGTCGATCAAGACTCGATTTCCTGTTTAGCAGTCATAATTTCGGCTGAAGCCACAACCTTTCCATCAACTTTTGCGACACCATCGAAGCGATAAATCCCTCTGATCTCACGCGTCAACTTAACTTCAAGTTGTAATTGGTCACCTGGCACAACCGGTATCTTAAACCTTGCCTTATCAATCCCGACCAAATAATAAAGCGTATTTACATCGGGTGTTTTGTTTAAAGAATAAAATGCCAACACACCTGTTGCTTGTGCTATTGCTTCTAAAATTAAAACCCCAGGCATGATAGGTTTATTAGGGAAGTGGCCAGTGAAAAAAGGCTCGTTATAAGTGACGTTTTTTATACCAACTAGTGACTCTCCTGGCACACAATCCAAAACTTTATCGATCAACAACATCGGATACCTGTGCGGAAGCAAAGTCTGAATCTTCATTATATCCATTTCAACTGCCATACTCTCTACAACCCACTCAATGTTTTTGAAACATATTTGCTATGACCATAAATAACCACAACTGTTCGTTCTTTATTATTTTTTACTATCTAACCGGTGAACTTTAGCCACCGTTTTACGCCATGCCTTAGTTTCACGAACAGGCCAACCGGACGAGTAGCTACCCTCTTCCCTTATAGATTTAGTAACCACGCTCATACCCGTAATGGTAACATCATCAGCAATCTCAATATGCCCAGCTATACCAATACCACCGCCTAACATACAGCGCTTACCTATAGTCGCACTTCCAGCAACCCCAGTACAACCAGCAATTGCAGAGTTTTCGCCAATACGTACGTTGTGAGCAATCTGAACTTGATTATCAAGTTTAACGCCATTTTCGATGATCGTATCTTTTAATGCACCACGATCAATAGTCGTGTTAGCACCAACCTCAACATCATCTCCAAGCTGAACGCTCCCAATTTGTGGGATTTTAACCCATGCACCATTATCTCTTGCTAAGCCAAAACCATCAGAACCAATAACGGCCCCAGGATGAATAAGCGCCCTCTTACCGATAGACACATGATGACAAATAGTGACATTAGCAACTAGATGTGAGTAATCACCAATGTAAGCACCTTCAGAAACCACGCAACCCGGACCAATAAGAGTGTTTGCACCGATCATTACACCCTTTTCAATTACTGTGTTTGCAGAAATCTCAGCGGATGAATCAACCTTTGCTAGTGGATCAATCACTGCTGATGGATGAACTTTGCCATTCGCTCGCATTGGTTTATTGAGGAGTGTTGCGATCCGTGCGTAAGCTAAGTAAGGATCACTCGTAATAATGGCAGGAACAGGACAATCATGCCGATATCGTTCTTGAAGTATGACAGCAGAAGCATGTGTCACTTGTAAAAACTTTCGATACTTTTTGTCGAACAGGAAGGCAATCTCACCTTCCTGTGCGTCATCCAGAGTCGCGACCTGTTGTATCTCTATCTCAGAGTCAGTCTCATTTATGGCATCTAGTTCTGCACCTACATGCGCTGCAAGTTGACCAAGTGTAGTCACGACAAAAATTCAAATATATATTTAATTATTTACCTTTTTTGAGTTGATCGATTACTTTCTTAGTAATATCAACCTTAGAACTTGCGTAGATAACACCTTCGCCAACGATCAAATCAAACTTTTCATCCTTTGCTATTTTTTGGATAGCTTGGACAATTTGACGTTGAATTTTTCCAAACTCCTCATTCCTGCGGAAGTTCAAGTCATCACGGAATTCATCTTGATCGCGTTTCAGTTCACGTCTTGCTGACAGTGTATCCTTTTGTAGCTTTTTAAGTTCTGCTTCACTCATGATCGTGCCATCTTTCGTGAGCTTATCTTCTTTCTGTTTTACAGCTTTCTGCGCCGCAACAAGTTTTTTATCACGACCAGAAAATTCTTTTTCTAGTCGTTTTTTTGCCTGTTCAGCCTGTGGTGCCGCTTCAAGTACCTTGATCGCGTTAACAACACCAATTTTGTAATTTTCTGCCATTGCCGTTGCTGGCATCAGCAAAACAATAGAAATAGCAACAAGCAGTTTTGATAAAGTTTGTATCTTCAAGATGTGACTCCTGGTTCTTCAGTTAAAAAAAATTAAAAAGCGGTTCCAAATGTAAACTGGAACGTTTGCGTCTCATCTGACGGCTTATCGTTTAATGGTTTAGCCAAACTTGCTGAAATAACTCCAAAAGGTGAAACCCATATGCCAGAAATACCCGCAGAATACCGAACATCACCTATGTCGAAATTATCATCATCAATGTCGTAAACATTACCGCCATCGAGAAAGCCCGTCAAACGAAAAGATTTTGATTCTGTAATAAAAGGCACAGGAATGATCAACTCAATATTCCCAACCAGCTTCAAATTACCACCTATAGCATCGCCGGTTGAATCTTTTGGACCCAGTGTATTTTCTTCAAAGCCACGGATAGATCGTGGCCCACCACCGTAGAAATTCTCGAAGAATGGTAGCTTTTTAGTTGCCCCATAACTATCGCCATAGCCAATAGAGCTTTTAAATAGCAACGTATAGTCTTGTGCCAGTGGTATAAACCAGCGTCCATCATAAGTCAGTTTATAATAACGCAAATCTCCAAAGGGGATCGCCATATCCGCACGGACTCGATGTAGTATACCTCTGTCGGGTAAGAGCGACTTATTTCGCGTGTCGTATGCTAAACTGCTTGTGAGTCTCAATACATCAAACTTGTTCCCTTCTTCCTTTACAAAGTCGAGCACTTCTGTTGACGATAGGCTATTTGTACTAATTTTGGTGCTTTCATAACTCAAGCCAGAGTTAAACCGCTGGAACTCTGTGATAGGTATTCCAAAGTTTACTCCGCCACCAAATACCGTTGAGTCGAAACTAGTTATGTTCGCATCATCTGAATCAGTTTCACGGTAGAAAGCATCGAAACCGCGGCTGACCCCATCGATAGTCCAATACGGGTTTGTGTAACCAAGACCAAACCGACGATTTACAGAACTGTTATTAAAGTCAAATGAAACAGCTTTACCACTGCCTAGGAAGTTATTCTGTGACACACTGCTACTGAGAATTAAACCTTGTGACTGTGAAAAACCAAGCCCAAAGAGTAAGTTACCCGAGGCTCTTTCTACAACAGAATAATTAACATCAACTTGATCTGTCGTTCCAGGTACTGCGGGCGTTTCGACATTTACATCTTCGAAATAACCAAGCCGTTGTAATCGCACTTTTGAACGTTCAACTTTTTTAGTGGAAACCCAACCTCCTTCAGCTTGGCGCATTTCTCTTCGCAGCACTTCATCACGCGTTTTAGTGTTCCCAGTAAAATTAATTCGGCGAACATATACACGTTTACCGGGATCGATAAAGTAAGTAACCGATACTTCATCAGTCTCTTCATTGATATCTGGGACCGCATTTACATTTGCAAAGGCGTAACCTTCATCACCTAGTCGTTCGGTTAAGTTGGCGCTGGTTTTAGTGATCTCTTTACGTGAAAATATTTCACCTTTGTGGGTCAAAACATTTTCAAATAGATCTTCAGTAGGTACGATCAAATCACCAGAAATTTTCACATCAGAAACCGTAAACTGATCGCCTTCATTGATATTAATCGTAATATAAACATCACTTTTGTCAGGTGTAATTGAAACTTGGGTTGAGTCAATATTGAAATTGATAAAGCCATGATCAAGATAAAGTGATTTAATGGTTTCTAAATCTGCACCGAGTTTTTGTTTTGAATATTGATCTTTCTTTGAAAAAAACGAGAACCATTTTGGTGTCGATAATTCAAACTTTTTCAAGATTTGTTTATCCGTATATTGCGTATTTCCGACGATATTAATCTCTTTGATTCGTGCCGCTTCGCCTTCTGTAATATTGATAGCAACCTGTACACGATTATCTTCTTGCTCTGTTACGTCTGTTGTGATTTTCGCGCCGTATTTACCTAATGCAAAATATTGGCGATGCAGCTCTTGCTCAACCTTATCTAGCAAAGAGCGATTAAAAACTTCACCTTCGGAAAAACCTACACTACTCAAACCTTGTAAAAGGTCATCTTTTTTGATGTCGTCATTCCCTACCATGATGATCTTGGAAATGGCGGCTCTCTCTTCGAGAGCAATAACCAAGACATTTCCTCTACGTTCGAGAGCAACATCTTTAAAAAAGCCACTTTTAAATAAAGCTTTTACGGCACGGCTAGATATTCTGTCATTGAATTTATCACCCACTTTTACAGGTAAATGATTAAAGACATTACCCGCAGAAATTCTGTTTAAACCCTCTAAACGAATATCTTGAATTACAAATTCATCCACAGCCCAACTACTGGTTGAGAATAAAGTCAAAATTAACAGGATGTTAAAATGTTTTGTTATTATTTTCTGCATTATTTTATAGGCTATTTAAATGAAAGAGCTCTGCTTTGACAATGTTCAAGAGAAGAGTCGCATGATGTCATTATAAAAGGCTATGCTCATCATTGCGACTAGTAAAAGAACACCAATATTTTGTCCCACTAATTGTACTGACTCAGAGACAGGTTTACCGATGATCAACTCAACAAGGTAATACAGTAAATGTCCGCCATCAAGAATAGGTATGGGTAATAAATTCAAGACTCCTAAACTGACACTAACAATGGCTAAAAATGACAAAAATGCCGTTAAGCCCATATTGGCCGACTGTCCTGCATATTGGGCAATACTGATTGGACCACTTAAGTTTTTAACAGAAGCTTCACCCATGATCATTTTACCCATTAGCTTCAGAGTAAGTGTAGACATCTCCCATGTCTTTTTAACACCTTGTTGGAGTGCATTTATAGGGCTAAATTGTTCTTTTCCGAGATAACTCTTATCTAATGGCTTAGCTTTAGCAATAGCACCTATTCTGCCGATTGTTTTTTCCCCTTGCTTTGTTGGTGCAGGAACTAATTGTAATGTGATCTTGTTTTCATCTCGAAATACTTCTGTTTCAATCGTTTGATTCGGACGCTTTTGAACATAGGAGACCCACTCCGTCCAATTCACTATTAACTGACCATCAGCTGATAAGATTTTATCTTTTGGCATAAGACCTGCTTTTTCAGCGGGGCTATCGGGCAAAACCTTTTCAATAACCGCTGGTAACGGAAATCGTTTAGGACTAAAACCAAGTTGTTCTAGAAGGTTACCTTTAGACAAGTCATCTACCTGAATAGAAGATAAGTCCATTTTTAATGTCTGTTCTGCACCAACAGAATCTTTCACTAAAACAGTCAAAGGTTCTTCATCAACAATTTTATTGATGCATTTTTGCACGAAGGCAGACCATGTCGGAGTCCGTTCGCCATCAACAGCTAAGATTTCATGTCCCTGCTCAATGCCAGCAGTATAAGCCGGAGTGTCTTGTTTAACTTCACCTATCAGAGGCTTCACTCCAGTCACACCAAGAACGAACATAAGCCAGTAAGCAACGATAGCAAATAGAAAGTTAAAAATAGGCCCCGCCGCAACGACGGCAATACGATGTAAAACAGGTTTATTATTAAAGGCTCTATCACGAAGATCCATAGGAACGGGTCCTTCTCGTTCATCAAGCATTTTTACATAGCCGCCGAGAGGAATCGCACCAATAGCAAATTCAGTATCGTCTGAGCCTAAACGTGTCGACCAGAGAGGCTTACCAAAACCAACTGAAAACTTTAGAATCTTAATCCCTAACTGTTTTGCGACCCAGTAGTGACCAAATTCATGAATAGTAACCAATATAGCGATAGCTACAATAAAAAATAAGATGTTTTGCAATATGTCCATATCAGTTCAATTTGTTTATAGATGTCATTGCAAACTCGCGAGATTCAAAGTCCGCTTCAAGTATTGTGCTAATTGAGTCTGCAGGTTTCCCTATGATACCTGTTAGTGTTTGATCTATGACAACAGGAATATCAGAAAATTTCAAATCCCCGGATAAAAATGATTCAACAGCGACTTCATTTGCCGCATTCAAAATCGTTGTTTTAGTTCCACCAGCTTCCATCACTTCATTCGCTAAACGTAAACATGGGTACCTAGTTAGGTCGGGACGTTCAAAGTTAAGCTGTGCAATATCAAACAAATCGAGATCAGCAACACCAGAGTTAATCCTTTCTGGCCAGCCAAGAGCATATGCAATCGGTGTACGCATATCGGGGTTACCTAGTTGCGCGAGCACAGAACCGTCATTGTACTGAACCATAGAATGAATAACACTTTCAGGATGAATGACGACATCAATTTGATTAGGCTTTGTGTTAAATAACCAGCAGGCTTCAATGACTTCAAGGCCCTTATTCATCATCGTTGCCGAATCTACAGAGATTTTACGCCCCATCACCCAATTTGGATGAGCAACAGCTTGTTCAGGTGTCACATGTTCTAGATCAGCCACAGGCATTCCACGAAAGGGACCGCCGGAAGCGGTAAGTAAAATTTTATTGATACCAGCTGATGATAAACCAGGTAGCCCTTGTCCTAAATAACATTCAGGCATACTTTGGAAAATAGCATTATGCTCACTATCAATCGGTAAGAGTTCAGCATTGTTATTTTTTACGGCATCCATAAAAAGCTGGCCAGACATAACCAGAGCCTCTTTATTTGCAAGCATTACCCGTTTTCCGGCTTTTGCCGCTGCCAAGGTTGGAAGCAAACCTGCTGCACCAACAATTGCTGCCATAACATAATCAACACTGGGCATTTCTGAAACATGCTCTAGGCCTGAAATACCCGCTAGCACTTCTGTTTCTATTCCCGCACGCTTGATTTTTTCAGCTAATCGCGTCGCAGCATCTTCATCTGCCATAACGGCAAAAGTAGGTTTCCATTGTAAACACTGATCAAACAAACCTTCAACATTACGATTAGCCGTGAGAGCCGTAACATAAAACGCCTGTTTATGCTTGGCAATAACATCAAGTGTATTAACACCTATCGTACCCGTCGAGCCTAGTATCGTAACCCCGATCATAAAGAAACATAACCCAGCAGAGTCAGGCCAGCAACAAACACAGGTGCAGCAGCAGTAAGGCTATCAATACGATCCATGACACCGCCATGGCCAGGTAGAATAGTCCCGCTATCTTTCTTACCTGATATACGTTTAACAACGCTTTCCGTCAAGTCACCTAAAACAGACATTAAAACGGTGCCTAGGCAAAGTAAGATCATACTCGTGGAAACTTCTTCTTTACCTGTTAATACTGGTAATAACAGCATCGCTAGAACTAAGACTGCAATTAGTCCACCAAATACACCTTCCCAACTTTTCCCCGGGCTAATTTTATCGGCTAGTTTATGTTTACCTATGGCACGACCGGCAAAGTATGCGCCAATATCAGCCGTCCAAATCAAAGCAAAGAGAAACAAGACCCATGTTGGGCCTAGCTTTGTATGTGAATGAAGAAAGACAATAGCCATCCATGCAGGTATTAAGATCAAATAGCCTAAATTTAAAAACAGCCATCGGTTTTGTCGTGGCAAAGTCCCTTTAACTTGTGCTGAGATGATGACAATCAAAGCAAGCAACCACCATAGACAAGCCACAATAAGAACATGTCCCATTGTTGCTTTCAATATTAGCGGATAACTCGCAACGATAAGTATTCCTGTGATGCCAACATACATGGCCTTACTGCGAGCAGCTTCAAAACCCGACAGGCCAGCCCACTCCCAAGCACCTATCAGAATGATCAAACCTAGAATTATCGCAACGATTGGTGAAGGTAAAAAATAGATAGCTGCCAAAACTAATGGAGCAAGAATAAGAGCAGTAAGAACTCTTTGTTTAAGCATTTTCTACCTGCTCACCTGTTTTACCAAAGCGTCGCTGTCGTCCAGCAAAAGATCCCAAAGCCTCAGAAAAATCAGCTTCATCAAAATCTGGCCAAAGTTTTTCGGTAAAAAACAGTTCCGTATAAGCAAGTTGCCATAACAGATAATTACTAATACGTTTTTCGCCTCCAGTACGGATAAAGAGGTCGGGCTCGGGAAGATCCGATATACAAGTATGTTGCTGAATAATTTCTTCCGTAATGTCTTCCGGTTGGAACTCACCATTTAAAACCTTCTGGGCCACCTGTTTAGTAGCCTGTGTTATATCCCAACGGCCTCCATAATTGGAAGCTATGACAAGTGTTAGGCCAGTGTTATCTTTAGTAGCTTCTTCTGAAGAGGCGATCAGTTCCTGTAGCTTAGGTGGTAGTGCAGCCAGATCACCAATAACCCGCAATCGCACATTATTCTTGTTAAGACTCTTTACTTCTTGCTGCAATGCCCGAATAAAAAGCTCCATCAAGAGAGTAACTTCACGTTTAGGACGACGCCAATTTTCACTGCTAAAAGCAAACAAGGTGAGTACTTCGACCTTGTTTTTACCACAGGCGCGAACTATTTTCCTTACAGAGTCGACCCCCATTCGATGTCCTGCAATACGTGGTAGTTTTCGGCCTTTTGCCCAACGACCATTACCATCCATGATGATGGCGATGTGTCGTGGTGTAGAATCTGTCATAGTAGTCTTCTTAATAAGTTAAATTAGTTAAGCTTCAGACTATATTTCCATTAACTCTTTTTCTTTCTCAACAAGCAGTTCATCTATGGCTTTGACATGCGCATCGGTAACTTTCTGAACACGATCTTGGCCTTTACGTTCATCGTCTTCGGATATTTCTTTTTCTTTTAATAAATCTTTGAACGAGCTATTCCCATCACGACGAATATTTCTTAGTGCAACCTTACATTGTTCACCTTCAGCGCGAACTACCTTGATCAGATCTTTACGGCGCTCTTCAGTCAATGGGGGTAACGGAATTCTGATCACCTCACCAGCTGTATTTGGGTTTAAGCCGAGATCGGAGTTCATAATCGCTTTTTCGATTTCTGAAACCATTGGCTTTTCCCAAGGCGTCAAACTTAGCGTTCGAGAATCTTGTATATTAATGTTGGCAACTTGACTCAAGGGAACCTGAGAGCCGTAATAGTCAACCGTAACATGATCAAGTAGTGAAGGATGTGCCCTGCCCGTTCTTATCTTTGCAAGATCTAACCTTAGTGATTCGATACTTTTGTTCATGCGGGAGTCCGCATCTTTTATAATTTCTTCAATCATTGTGTTCCCCTCGTACGAACTAATATCTCTTATATTTGTTGTTCAGCTATTCCTTAAGAGACAAGTGTACCTTCATTGCCACCTAATGCCGCACGTAATATTGAGCCTCTTTCGGTCATATCCAATACACGTAATGGCATATTATTATCACGACAAAGTACAACTGCCGTCGCATCCATAACAGCTAGCTTTTTCTCTAAGACTTCGTCGTATTTTAATTGATCATAACGAACAGCATCAGCATTTTTTGCAGGATCAGATGTGTAAACACCGTCAACTTTAGTTGCCTTGATCATCAAGTCCGCTTTTATTTCGATCGCTCTAAGACTCGCTGCAGAGTCTGTCGTAAAAAAGGGGTTTCCGGTACCTGCTGCAAAAATAACCACCCGACCTTTTTCAAGATGGCGAATAGCCCGACGGCAGATATAGTCTTCACAGATTTCATATATTTTTACTGCCGACATCACTCTCGCAAACATTCCGTGTTGCTCAAGCTTGTCTTGGATGGCTAAAGCATTGATGACTGTTGCCAACATACCCATTTGATCACCACTAACGCGATTCATACCGCTCGCGGCCAGCCCAGCGCCACGAAAAATATTGCCGCCACCGATAACGATGGCGACTTGAACATCCGCATCAATCAAAGATTTGATTTCTTCAGCAACATTTTGCATAACCTCAGGATTAATCCCGAAATCATCTTCGCCCATTAGGGCTTCGCCACTTAATTTAATTAAAACTCGACGACTGTTATTTTCTGAAGAACTACTCAAATGCTATATCCTCTCTGATTAAATATCTTACTTTACTAATTTAAGATTTTTGTGCGGCTTTTGCTTGCGCTTCAACTTCTGCAGCAAAATTTTCTTCAACTTTTTCAATACCTTCACCAACTTCATAACAAGTGAAAGATTTAACAGAAGCATTTGCCGCAGATAAAAGCTTACCAACTGTTTGATCAGGATCTTTAACGAAAGGTTGGCCTGTTAGCGTAATCTCACCAACAAACTTCTTCATTCGACCTGAGATCATTTTTTCAATGATTTCCGGTGGCTTGCCACTTTCAGCAGCTTGTGCCATGAAGATATCCTTCTCCTTTTCCAACAACTCTGGTGACACTTGATCTTCATTAATACAGGCTGGTCGAGCAGCAGCGATATGCATAGCAATATCTTTCGCTAACGTTTCGTCGCCGCCATCAAGTTCAACAACTGCACCAATACGTGCTCCATGTGAATAGGCGCCCAAAATACCTGTCGCAGACAGCACATCAAAACGTCTTACATTGATGTTTTCACCAATTTTCGCAACTAGATTGTCACGAGTAATGGAGACAGTATCTGCACCTTCTTCAATAGGTAACGCATTCAGTGCATCAACATCAGTTGGATTATTAGTCAGTGCACATTTCGCAACTTTTTCAGCAAAACCCGTAAAATCTTCTGATTTAACAGCAAAATCCGTTTGTGAATTAACTTCAACAATAACGGCTTTTTTACCACAAGCAGAGACTATGATCTGAACTTTACCTTCGGCAGCAACATTACCCGCCTTTTTAGCCGCCTTGGCAGTACCTGCTTTACGCATCATCTCGATAGCATTCTCAAGATTACCATCGCATTCAGATAGTGCTTTCTTACATTCCATCATGCCAGCGCCAGTGCGCTCGCGTAGTACTTTAACCATAGCAGCAGTGATCTGCATATTGATTACCTCTTTCTAAATCTAATATTCGTTCTATAAAAACCAATTCGATTGATGATTTATTCAGTTTTACCTGCTTCATCAGTTGATACTGGTTTACTAACCTCAGGTTCAGGTTCAGGTTCAGTCTCAGCCACTTCCACATACTCACCTTTAGTTTCTGCAACCGCAGTTGGTATCACTTGTCGAGCATCAAGTACTGAATCAGCAGCAGCTTGCATGTAAAGTTTGATCGCACTGATCGCATCATCGTTACCCGGAATCACATAGTCAACGCCCTTAGGAGCGCAGTTTGTGTCGACAATAGCAACAACAGGAATGCCCAGCTTGTTTGCTTCAGCTATGGCTATTTTTTCGTGGCCTACGTCAACAACAAACATAACATCAGGGATGCCCTTCATGTTTTTGATTCCGCCAATGTTGTTTTCTAGCTTCAACATCTCACGAGTTAACATAAGTTTTTCTTTCTTCGAGCGACGATCCAACGTTCCGTTTTCTTGCATCTCTTCAAGCGCTTTCAGACGGTTGATAGACTGTTTAACTGTTTTGTAATTAGTCAACATTCCACCCAACCAGCGACGGTTGACATAAGGCATGCCACAACGGATAGCTTCCTCTTTAACTGCATCTTGAGCTGACCGTTTCGTTCCTACGAAAAGAACGCTGCCTTTTTTAGAAGCGACTTTACCGATAAAGTTAAGTGCGTCATTGAAAAGTGGAAGTGTTTCTTCCAAGTTAATAATATGAATTTTGTTGCGAGCACCGAAGATATAAGGTGCCATTTTTGGATGCCAATATCGAGTTTGATGCCCGAAATGTACGCCTGCTTCTAGCATTTGGCGCATGCTTACTTCTGCCATTAGATTTCTCCTGTCAGGGTTAGACTTCACATACACCCTGTCGCCGACCCATCTAGTGGGCACCCCAGCGTTCAGTTTGGTATATGCTCGTATTAATAAAGTTTAAGTTACTCCACCAACAACTAACTAAAAGATTAGTTGCTAATCAAGCCGAGCATTTATAACATACACAACTTCTAACAACAATCAAAAACAGTGAAATCGTGTCTATAACCCTAAAAACTTCTGAAGAGATCGAAAAAATGCGTGTGGCAGGTAAATTGGCCGCTGACGTATTAGAAATGATCGAGCCTTACATCAAAGCTGGTGTAACGACTAACGAAATCGATCAGATCTGTCATGACTATATGGTCAACGAACAGAAATCTATTCCAGCACCACTCAATTATAAAGGCTTTCCGAAATCGATCTGTACCTCGGTAAATCATGTTGTCTGTCATGGTATTCCTAATGACCGAAAACTAAAAGATGGTGATATCGTCAATGTCGACATCACCGTAATCAAAGACGAATATCATGGCGACACCAGCAAAATGTTTCATGTCGGCAAGCCTATTCAAGCTCGTAAACGCATTTGTGAGCTCAGCCGTGAATGTCTGTTCATAGGCATTGATCTTGTTAAACCTGGCGCTACTCTTGGTGATATTGGTCATGCCATCCAGACTCATGCCGAAAAAAATCGCGGTTCCATTGTTCGAGAATATTGTGGTCATGGCATCGGACGTGTATTCCATGAGGAGCCACAAGTACTTCATTATGGACAAGCGGGTACAGGCCTTGTCCTTGAAGCAGGTATGACATTCACAATCGAGCCTATGGTTAACCTTGGTAAACGCCATGTATCAACTTTGCCCGATGGTTGGACCGTGGTGACCAAAGATCGAAAGATGTCCGCGCAATGGGAGCACACTATTCTCGTTACTGAAACAGGTCGTGATGTATTGACTCAAAGATCAGATGAATCATTTTGAACGTTAGTCCCGTTAGCTTTGATATAGCCCTGTTTGATGCAGAAAATTTTTTAGAGGCTCTGCAAAACACGACAAACCCAATCTCCATTTTTAAAGAATCTCTAGATCAAGGTCGCGAACTTATCGAGTCGCGCTTCAGAGATGGCATTCATGTTACAGAGCTCGTTTATCAACGAGCAGAGTTAGTCGATCAACTACTCATCATTGCTTGGAAACATCATCAGATGGAACAAGATAATCTGAGCTTGGTCGCTGTGGGTGGGTATGGACGCGGAGAGCTGCATCCTGGTTCAGATATCGATTTAGCGATCATCATCAAAGATGAAGCGGATGATGCCATCAATGAAAAGTTATCATGCTTTGTCACCTTTCTTTGGGATATTGGCTTAGAAGTCGGTCTCAGTGTCCGCACGCTCGCAGAGTGCGCTATTGAAGGTGAAAAAGACATCACTGTAGCAACCAATCTAATGGAAGCACGTTTACTCACAGGAAGTTCAGATATTTTCTGTGATATGAAAGATTCTACAGGGCCAGAACAAATTTGGTCCAATCATGATTTTTTCCAAGCTAAATATCAAGAACAAATATCTCGCCATCAGAAATTTAGTGATACCGCTTACAATTTAGAGCCGAACATCAAAGAAGGGCTTGGCGGTCTTCGTGACATCCAGATGATCGGCTGGGTCGTTAAACGCTACTTCGGCGCAGATCGATTTCATGAGCTAGTTCTACATAATTTCTTGACCGAAGAAGAATTTAAAACTCTCAATGATGGACAAAACTTCCTGTGGAGAGTTCGATATATTCTCCACCTTCTCGCCGGCCGGCGGGAAGATAGGCTCCTTTTCGAGTATCAAAAAGATGTTGCGACTGAGTTTGGATTTAAAGATGAAAAGAACCAGCTAGCCGTAGAAGGTTTTATGAAGTTGTTTTATCGAACAATTTCTCAATTAAATCTACTTAATGAAATGTTACTTGGCTTCTTTGAAGAAGCCCTACTTGAGGATCCTGAAACGTCTGCAATAACGCCTATTAATGACCACTTTGAAATCCGCAATAAATGCATAAAAGTTATTCATCCTGAAATTTTTGAACAAAGCCCTTATGCACTATTAGAGATATTTTTAATCATTCAACAGGATCCTGAAATAAGAGGTGTTAGATCGAGAACCATTCGCGCGATACGTGACAATCTCTACTTAATTGACGAAAAGTTTAGACAAGATATTCGTATGCGTAACCTTTTCATGGAGATCATTCGACAACCTCTTCGCTTAGGTCATGAGCTACAACGCATGCAACGCTACGGCGTTTTAGGTGCCTACATTCCGGCATTCGAAGCGATTTCAGGACAAATGCAATTTGATCTTTTTCATGTATACACAGTGGACGAACATACACTCCGTGTTGTCAGAAACATACGTCGCTATGCTCAACCTGAAATAATCGAGCAACTACCCTTGTGTGCTCAGATTTACAGTAAAATCTCTAAACCAGAACTACTCTATTTAGCCGGCTTGTTTCATGACATTGCAAAGGGCCGCGGTGGCAATCATGCAGAACTAGGTGTAAAGGACGCAACTGAATTTTGCAGTCATCACGGCCTCGGTCAATTTGATACCAGCTTAGTTGCTTGGTTAGTCAAAAATCACCTACAAATGTCGTCAACATCACAGAAGAAAGACTTATCAGATCCAGATGTGATCAATCAGTTTGCTCAATTAATTGGCGACAAAATACACTTGGATTATTTATACCTATTAACCGTGGCAGATATACGTGGAACAAATCCTGACCTTTGGAATAGCTGGAAAGATTCATTAATAAAAGATCTCTATAGAAAAACACTCAGTGCAATCCGCCGTGGTGTCGAAAACCCCTTACAAAAAGAAGAGCGTGTAGCACAAGTAAAAGCGCAAGTTTTAATTGCTATTGCAGCTGATAAAGTCAAAATTATTAAACTATATGACATCTGGAAAAACCTTACCGATGACTACTTCCTCAGACACTCAACAGACGAGATAGCCTGGGTAACAGAGTCGATCATCGAAAGTACCGAGGATGATCTCCCCCTTATCAAAATCCGCCAACATACTCGAAGTGGTGGTACAGAGATTTTTATTTACTGTTTAGATAAAGATAGCCTGTTTGCTGCCATGGCCTACTCTATGGATCAGATGGGATTAACCATTGTCGATGCACGTGTTTTCACCACTCAAAATGGCTATAATCTTGATACTTACATAGTCCTTGATGCAAACACAAATGAACCGATCACAGACAGTGAGCGTGCTGAACATATCGTTCAATCTTTAAAACAATATTTATCTGCTCCACAGCCAATCTTGAATCAGATCAACCGAATGCAACCACGCCAAATGCGCAGCTTCAACCTACCCGCTCAAGTTAGTTTTAGTGAAGATCATACAAACAACCGAACAATACTTGAGGTTATGACTAACGATCAACCCGGCTTATTAGCCGTTATCGGTATAGCAATGGCCTTCTGTGGTGTCAGACTTCACAATGCAAAAGTCGCTACGTTTGGAGAAAGAGTCGAAGATTATTTTTACATTTCTGATTTAGAAAATAATCCGATATCAGAACCTATCAAGTTTGAGTGTTTAGAAACAACCATTTTATCAGCCTTAAATACCCAAAATGAACAAGATTCAACGAATAATGAAAAAAATAACGCCACCCAAAACTGAAGAAGAACTTCTCGTAAGAGCATGGAATATCGCAGGCTTAAGTTTAGGAGAACTCGCTAGCCAACTGGAGCTTCCTACGCCTCAAAACCTATTGCGAAATAAGGGTTGGATCGGTGAAACTTTAGAAAAAGCCTTAGGTGCAACGGCCAGCTCAAAACCTGAACCAGACTTTCAATTGATCGGCGTCGAACTTAAAACGATCCCCATAAGAAAGAACCGTCAGCCGAAAGAAACCACTCATGTTTGTACTGTCCCTATTATCAACACAACAGGCATGCTCTGGGAAAACTCATTGGTAAAAGAAAAACTCAACAGAGTGCTATGGATACCTATTGAGTTTGATGAAAACATAACATTAGAAAATCGAAAAATAGGCGCTCCCCTACTTTGGTCTCCATCACCTTCTGAGGAAGCTATGTTAAAGACTGATTGGGAAGAATTTATGGAGCTAATAGGTCAAGGAGAACTAGAGCAAATCACGGCACATTTAGGTGAAGTAATTCAGATAAGACCTAAGGGCGCAAATAGTCATGCCCTCTCAGAAACTATCGGCAAAAATGGCGAGGTCGTTAGATCATTACCCAGAGGGTTTTATCTTAGAACATCATTTACAGCCACATTAATAAACCAACATTATTTATGAAAAACTTTATTTCCATTGCCCCAATGATGGATTGGTCAGATCGTCATTTTCGGTACTTCATTCGGCTGATAACAAAGCACTCATTGCTCTACACAGAAATGATTACTTCAGGTGCGATCATTCATGGTGATCGCGATCGGTTCTTAACCTATAACGAAGAAGAACATCCTATCGCCATCCAACTCGGTGGTAGTGATCCGAAAGACTTAGGAACTTGCGCAGAAATTGTCACAACTTACGGTTATGATGAAATTAATTTGAATGTTGGTTGTCCAAGTGCTCGAGTGCAATCGGGCAGCTTCGGTGCTTGTTTAATGGCCGAGCCCGATCTAGTCGCAGAGTGTGTCGCTAGTATGAAGCAAAAAACATCGCTGCCCGTCACTGTAAAAACAAGACTAGGAATCGATGATCGTGACTCATATGAAGAGCTTTCTGACTTCATAAAAACCGTGCAGAAAGCAGGTTGTGAAACCTTTATTTTACATGCTAGAAAAGCTTGGCTAAATGGACTCAGTCCAAAAGAAAATAGAGAGGTTCCACCCTTACAGTATGATGTTGTTTATCAGATTAAAAAAGATTTTCCTGAGTTAGAAATCATGATCAACGGTGGCATTAAAAGTAAGCACGATATCAATACACATCTAGCACACATTGATGGCGTGATGATCGGCCGTGAGGCATATCACAACCCTTTTATTCTTGCCGATATTGATCAACTTTTTTACAATCATCAAGCCAGTCCCAGCAGGATCGAAGTCATTGAAGAGTTCATCGGCTACCTTGATAAACAAATTGATAAAGGTGTGCACTTAAAGCACATGTCTCGTCATATCCTCGGTTTATTTCAAGGTCAAGTCGGAGCAAAAAAATGGCGTCGTCATATCAGCGAAAATGCACATAAACCAAATACAACGTCTCAGGTAATCAAAGATGCACTGTCTGAGGTTTATTCATGAAACTACTGACTATATTTTTGGTAATGATTGTTTCTGTAAGCTCTCATTCAGCGACGATCGGCAGACACATGGAAATGTCACGCCAGTATCAAACGGGTGACGAATTTATGGGTATTCGTCTTTTAGGCACGTTAGATCTATCAGGGCTTCCGATCAAGGGTATGGCCGCACACGAGTTATCAGGATTGGCTTGGGATGAAGACGATCAAATTCTCTATGCAGTATCTGATAAAGGCTATCTAGTACATTTACGACCGATTTTCGTAAAAAATATTTTAAAAAATATTGAGTTACTAGATGCATATTACCTGGTCAATGAAGAAGGTAAAAAAGTCTCCAAACCAGACTCAGAAGGCTTAGATATTATCAATGGCAACAATGGTATTAAAGGTGATTCTGAATTAATCGTTTCCTTTGAACTAAAGCCAAGAATCTACCGGTACAGTACAACAGGTAAATTTCTTGAGAAGTATAAACTTCCTAAAGCACTGAATAAAATTAATGACTATAACTACAAAAATGCCGCACTGGAATCCTTTGTCATTCACCCACAATTAGGTTATCTCACCGCACCACAAATGCCGCTAAAAAAAGCTCAGAAAAATTTGCGCTCGATTCATGATTTAAAAGGTCAGTCATGGCAATTCAAACCTCAACATGAAAAACATAGCTCAATAACGGACCTAGAAATCACCGAAGATGGATCCGTCTTAATTTTAGAGCGACGTTACTCAAATATTTTAGCGCCTATCCAATCAATTATTCGCAAAATAAAACTCAATAAATCTGATCAAAATAATAAGGTTCTACCCACTGAAATAGTGGCTCTTTTTGAATCAAGCAAGGGTTGGAATATAGATAATTTTGAGGGATTGTCACGTCATAAAGGAAAGAAATACTTTATGGTTAGTGATGATAACAACAATCTATTTCAAAGAACGATTCTTGTGTATTTTGAACTATTAGAAAAAAACTAAGAACCTCAGCTGATTGATAAACTCAACCAACTGAGATTGTATAGTTTAAACTATGCTTCCTTTAGTCGTGGAATTAACTCAGCTAAATTACATGGTCGAGTTCGATAATCAATCTGTTCTTTTATGATCTTATCCCAAGCAGTAGCACAAGCATTTGAAGATCCTGGTAACACAAAAATATAAGTACCATTCGCAACACCAGCCATCGCACGTGACTGTAAAGAAGAAGTACCGATATCTTCTACAGAAATATTCCGAAACATTTCTCCGAAACCATCAAGTTGCTTGTCGAAGAGCACACTGATCGCTTCTGGTGTTCCATCTCTGCCAGTCACACCCGTACCTCCCGTTGTGATCACAACATTAACTTCTGGATCAGCAATCCAACAAGCCACAGCGGCACGGATTTGATAAACATCATCGGGGACGATAATCTTATCCTGACAACTGTGCCCAGCTTTCTCAAGCCGAGTTACGAGCAATTTTCCTGATTTATCTTCTGCTTCTGTGCGAGTATCACTCGCCGTCAAAACACAAATATTAAGTGGTATTAACTTTCTTTTATTCGTCGTCATCGTTATTCTGGCAAGTACAGCTCATTACCCTTATCCTTAAATTCCTTCGACATTTCATCCATGCCTTTCTTCTGCTCTTCGGCATAATCCCGAACATCCTGGCTTATCTTCATCGAACAAAAATGAGGTCCACACATGGAACAAAAATGCGCCGACTTATGGCCTTCCTTCGGTAAAGTCTGGTCATGGAACTCCATCGCCCTATCCGGATCAAGACTCAAGTTAAACTGGTCTTCCCAACGAAACTCAAACCGTGCTTTGGATAACGCATTATCACGTACCTGTGCGGTAGGATGACCCTTACCCAAGTCAGCCGCATGTGCTGCTAATTTGTAAGTAATAATGCCTTCCTTCACATCATCTTTATCCGGCAAGCCTAAATGCTCTTTCGGCGTCACATAACACAACATCGCCGTTCCATACCAACCAATATTCGCCGCACCAATCGCCGACGTAATGTGGTCATAACCTGGAGCGATATCCGTCGTCAGTGGCCCTAAGGTATAAAACGGTGCTTCATGACAATCTGCTAGCTCTTTCGTCATGTTCTCTTTAATGCCTTGTAACGGTACATGCCCCGGTCCTTCAATCATCACCTGCACATCATGCTCCCAAGCAATCTTCGTCAGCTCTCCCAAGGTCTCAAGCTCTGAATACTGGGCTTCATCATTGGCATCAGCAATCGAACCCGGACGTAAACCATCTCCTAAAGAGAAGGCGACGTCATAGGTTTTCATAATCTCGCAAATCTCTTCAAAATGGGTATAGAGGAAATTTTCTTCATGATGCGCTAAACACCATTTGGCGAGAATAGAACCACCACGAGAGACAATCCCCGTCACTCGGTTTGCTGTCATAGGGATATAAGCTAAACGGACTCCGGCATGAATCGTGAAGTAATCCACGCCTTGCTCGGCTTGTTCAATAAGCGTGTCACGGTACATTTGCCAAGTGAGTAACTCGGCCTTACCATCGACTTTTTCTAAGGCTTGATAAATCGGTACGGTACCAATAGGTACGGGTGAGTTGCGGATTATCCACTCTCTTGTTTCATGGATGTTTTTACCGGTGGATAAGTCCATCACGGTGTCGCCACCCCAACGAATGGCCCAAGTCATTTTTTCGACTTCTTCTTCTATCGAAGAGCCTAAGGCGGAGTTACCGATGTTAGCGTTTATTTTCACCAAGAAGTTACGACCGATAATCATCGGTTCACTTTCGGGGTGATTGATGTTGTTAGGGATAATCGCACGACCGCTAGCCACTTCAGCACGGACAAATTCTGGCGTGACTAAATCCGGTAGGTTAGCGCCGAAACTTTCACCTTTGTGTCGGCGTAGCAGGTATTCTTCTTTGATTTCGTCGATACGGATATTTTCACGGATGGCGATGTATTCCATCTCGGGCGTGATAATTCCTTTTCGGGCGTAGTGCATTTGGGTGACATTCGCACCCGCGACCGCTCGTTGTGGTTGCAGCGTACGCGTGAAATGGAGGTGTTCTAGGCTTTTATCATCTGCACGAACTTGACCAAATTGTGAAGTTAGCTTTTCTAATTGTTCGGTATCGTTACGTTCTTTGATCCATTCAGCACGCAGTGGTGCGAGACCTTTACGGATATCGATATCGACGTTTGGATCTGAATAAGGACCTGAGGTGTCATAGACGGTGATTTTAGGATTTTCTTCGACACCTTTTTCAAGACGGGTAGCGCTTTGCGTGATTTCACGCATGGGCACTTGGATGTCAGAACGGCTACCTTCGACATAGATCTTTTCTGAACTCGGGAAGGGTTGAACGGCCGCTTCATCAACGGTCGCACTTTGGCTTAGGTTTTCGGGAACTGCGTTCATTTCGACACCTCTGGCTTAGAAAATATTTCAGGAAGATCTGATGCCGCTAGAGAAGCTTTCCTACGCCAGAATTAACCGGATCAGGTACAAAGGGTGAGTCTCAGCCCGTTATTGTCGAGCACCCCTAGCTGCATGTTAGTTAGTAACGCTATAATAACATGCATGACCAATTAATAGTGGAAGAAAAGCAATGGATATTGAGCAAGCTCGTTTTAATATGATTGAACAGCAAATCCGTCCTTGGGATGTATCTGACCAAACAATTTTAGATCTCATCTCACAAACCCCACGCGAAAAATTTGTTCCTGAAAAATATCAACACTTGGCTTTTTCTGACACGAATATCCCTTTGCCTCATGCTCAAGCCATGATGAAACCCATCATTGAAGCGAGAATGCTGCAGGCTTTAAAAATCCAATCTCATGAACGGGTTCTAGAAATTGGTACTGGAAGTGGCTATGTCACCGCCCTACTCGCCCAATTAGCGACAAGCGTGAGCAGTGAAGAAATTCATACTGACCTTTCACAACAAGCCTCAGATCAACTCCAAGCTTTAAACATCAACAACGTTGATCTAAAAGTGACTGACTCACTAAAAAACCGCAAATTTCAAAATCGCTTTGATGTCATTCTCGTCACCGGTTCTCTGCCACAATTTGAAGCTATCTTCCAAGAGCAATTAGAAATCGGAGGTCGGTTATTTATCGTCATCGGCGAAGCTCCCGTGATGGAGGCACGACTAATCACAAGACTCGCTGAAAACAAGTGGCAGCAAACAGTGATACTTGAAACTGTACTACCACCCCTCATCGGCGCTACTGAAACCAACAAATTTGTACTGTAAAACTTATGAATACGATCACACCAAAGCAATTAAAAGATTTACTTAACGATAAGGATGCCGAGATTACGCTTGTTGATGTGCGCGAGGATTGGGAGTTAGCGCGTTGCAAGATCGATGGATGCCTGCATATTCCAATGAACACAATTCCGAACTCGTTGCATAAACTAGAATTCAACCTACCGACTATCGTCTATTGCCACCATGGCATGCGCAGCCTTCAAGTTGTGAATTTCTTAACTAGCAAAGGTTACATTCACGCGCTAAACCTTGAAGGTGGTATTGATGCTTGGGCTAGAGAAGTTGATCCTGAGATGGCAGCATATTAAAAAGTAATATATTCACCTCATAAATGAAGACCTTTAGACTAGCGTTAAATAAATTCGCCCGAATAGGAGTATGTGGGCTAGTGCTCAGTATACATACATCCTCCTTTGCTGAAGATCTGCAACAGATCTACCAACTTGCCATCAAAAATGATCCTGTCTTTCGAGCGCAACAGGCATCTTTACAAGCAGAGCTGGAAGTTCGGAACCAGGCCAATGCGCAACTATTTCTACCAAATGTGTCGGTCTCAGCTAACTTAGATAGAAACTATCAAGACATAACATCGGCTTTTGGTGGCGGCGATTCACAGTTTACCGGCAAAGGTTATAGTCTAAATCTATCTCAACCGATTTATCACCACGATCGTTACATTCACCTCAAGCAGGTTAATTTACAAGTTGCTAAAGCTCAGCTTGAAGTCGGTGCTGCAGAACAAGAACTAATGCTTAGAACAGCTCGTCAATATTTCTCCGTATTAGCCGCACAAGATAGCCTTCAATTCTCTAAAGCAGAAGAACTAGCTTTAAAAAGACAGCTAGAAGAATCTTCTCAGCGTTTTGATGTCGGCCTGATCGCCATCACCGATGTTCATGAAGCACAGGCAGGGTTTGATCTGGCGACAGCAAAAGAACTACAAGCACAAAATGCTCTTGAAGATGCGGTAGAATCATTACGCGAAATAACTGGCCAATATCCGCAGACATTAGCAACTCTCTCCGACAATTTAACTCAAACTAGCCCCGAGCCTAATAATATCGAAGCTTGGGCACAAGCCGCTTTAAAAAATAACTTACAACTGAAAGCTAAATTGGTCGAAACTGAAATTATAGAAAAAGAAATATCTCGCCAGACGAGTGGTCATTATCCAACCGTCGATCTTGTTGGAAACCATGGCTATCGCTCAACCGGTGGACAGTTTGGAAATACGGATGCCGACTTCTCTAAAATTGGTGTCGAAATCAATATTCCACTTTATTCAGGTGGTCAAGTCAGTTCTAAATCTCGCGAAGCTTTGCATCGTCATCTAGTCGCACTAGAGAATCTTGAGCAAGCTCGTCGGTCTACAGAACGACAATGTCGCGAAGCCTTCCGGGGAATATTATCAGGGCTCAGTCAAATAAAAGCTTTCAAACAGGCCGTGATTTCATCAGAAACGGCAGTCATAGCAACGCGGACCGGGTATGAGGTCGGTACACGAACTGCGACCGATGTTGTCGCCGCAGAACAAGAGTTCTTTCGCGCTCAAAGGGACTATTCACAAGCAAAGTATGAGTATATCCTTGATACTTTGAGTCTCAAGCAGGTCTCAGGAACCTTGCTGCCTGCAGATATTCAAAAAATCAATTCATCCTTAAATTTAAAGACACAGCACTCGATTCATAATGCTAACTAACAGAACTAAAAACCTCTGGGAATACAGGAAATGAAAGCATCAGGAGCACACTTGTGTGACGTTGAAAACAGCACTCTCGTTGTGATTGACATCCAAACTAGACTAGGCAAATCAATGCCAAGCAAAGTGTTAACCCGTGTTGTAGAAAACACTGTTTTTTTACTAAAATCAGCTGAACTAATGGGTGTCCCTGTGATAGCTAGTGAGCAATATCCAAAAGGTTTGGGTGAATATGTTTCGGAAGTAAACGAAAACCTTCCTGCAACAACTCAACATATTCAGAAAACTTGTTTTTCCTGCTGTGGTTCTGATGAGTTTATGGAAATTTTAGAAAAATCAGGTCGTAAACAAGTCATTCTAACCGGTATGGAAGCACACGTTTGCGTGTTGCAAACAGCTATTGAACTTCAAGAACATGGTTATGAAGTGTTTACTGTCGGTGATGCCATTTGTTCACGACGCTTAGATAACTATCAGAATGCCTTAGAACGATTAGAGTACTTAGGTGTCAATCAAACCAATACAGAGTCGGTAGTCTTTGAATGGTTGCGAGATGCAAAAAATGAATATTTCAAAGAAATTGCAGCATGGCTACAATGAAAAAACACTAACAGTTGTTAGCGCTTTCTCTTAAGCCTGTGTGTTTTACCTCAAAAGCGTCGAAATAATTTCTTTAATAGACAGATCACCACTGGTTGAAAAAGGGACTTTACCGATGGATGTATTAACGCCACCATTAAAATTATACTTTGCTTGTCGTTGAGTCAAAACCGTTTTCGCAGCTTCCAAGAATGCATTGGCATCCAGCTGAACGGGTACCGTTACTGTCTGCGTAGCATTTGCTGCTAGACTCTGATCACTACTAGCACTCAGACTACCTATAGCATGATCATTCAGGCTCATAGCACCACTTAGACCTGACAGTGGTAAAGGAAAAGCATTAGGGTTAAACAGATCAACCTCAAAAACAACGCTTTTGTTCTCAGCTGAAAATGACTTCAATTGAACATTCTTTACTTGTGGTGCATCGACAAACTGCTGAATCATTTCTGAGCTACAGCCCAGTAAACCGATCGTCATCAACAACATAATTAATATTTTTTTCATGTCTTTAATTCTCCCTGTTCATCCAAAAATAACTTGATAATGTTGATTAACTAGCAACATTTATAGTAATTATATCATGGTGATAGTAGTAGTTATCAATGTATACTCTACACTAGTAGTTAACGAATGGAACCTAGTATGTATATTGGAGTCTGATAGACTATGCAAATCAGCTATATCACTTGTTTGAGTAAAGATAAATTTCATGGGAGCAACACTATAATGCACTACCTAAAATCATCCATATCACTAGTCCTAGCTTCCTTATTGCTAATGACATCGGCTTATGCAGACACTGACATTGAAAAATTGCTTTCTACTAAAATCCAAGAAGTTTTAGGTGGAAATATCGACATCAACTCAATTACGCAAACACCCGTTAACGATCTGTACGAAATAACCTTTGATAATGGCAAAGTCGTTTATATGTCGAAAGATGGCCGTTATGTCTTCGAAGGTGATCTGATGGACTTGGTTGAGCGAAAAAACTTAACTGAAAACCGTCGTACAGAAGCACGAGCAATCGGCTTTAAAAATGCTGATATTGATAAGTTAATCGAATACGCTCCAGACAAGATCGAGCATGTTTTGTATGTCTATACCGACATAGATTGCTCATACTGCCGTAAATTCCATAATCAAATGAAAACACTAAACGATAATGGTATTGCTGTTCGTTACCTTGCATTTCCTAGAGCAGGCCTGGACTCATCTGCCTACATTGCTGCTGAATCCGCATGGTGCGCTGATGATAAAAAATCTGCGCTCACCATGGCTAAAGCTGGAAAAAACATTCCTCCCGTCGTTTGTGATGATCGTGTCGCCGCGCAATACGAACTAGGAAAATCCATGGGAGTGTCTGGAACACCAGCCGTTTATACTGCCAGTGGTAAAGAGCTGGGTGGATTCATTCCTGCTCAAGAACTCATTAAATACTTCAAGTCCAACTTATAAAGCAACTCTGAATCTGGACTCGAGCTATTTGAGTCCAGATACCTTCTTGACCACAATCGAGGTCAAATGTCCTTTCTTATCAACATTATCAACCCTGATCGGTAAATTATGTAACGAAGGTGCACTCCATAAAATAGTGCTACGTTTGTTTGGGTTATTACTATCAGACTCTTTAGAACGTACCCGTTCAAACTTCAATGTTTGAAACGTACCCATGGGCGTTTTCAGTTCCTCTTCACCTTTATAAGCAAATTGATAGGTTTTTAATGTTGTGCCATCAATGATATTAAACTCTAAACCTGCTTTCGGCTCCTCAACTTCCATAATCGCTAGTTGGTAAAGTAGCTTATCTAACAAACCTCGAGTAATGTCTGATTCCTTATTACCATCATTTGTCGTACTCGAAACCTTATTATTCTCCCAATCAAAACGATGCTTCTCCACCTTCTCTTTTTTACCACCCGTTTTAGAGTACTGATATTGAATCGGTCGTAACTGCCCTGCTTTAATCTCAAACCGACTGCTTTCTGATATCTGATCTTTACGAAACAAAGCAGCTAACCCAGTCAGCTTACCTTTAGACTCAAACATACCTGAACCATCATTATTACGAGTAAAACGACGTTCCATCACGCCAATGCGTAAGTCATCATAATGCAAAGCATAAGAAGCACTGAAAGAACGTGGTAACTCAGCAAACACAGATGAACTGATTAAGGAAAAAACAAAGAATATTGTTGGAAATAAATACTGTTTCATAGTCATATGGTAGAATTCGACCTTTCCATTTTGCCATAGTTTCATGCTACCTACATATCTTCCGTTTGATTCAGCCCAAGTTCTTGTCGTTGGAGACATCATTCTTGACCGTTATTGGTCAGGCCCAACCCAACGCGTTTCGCCTGAAGCCCCTGTTCCCGTCGTACGTATCAATGAAATTGAAGAGCGCCCTGGTGGTGCTGGCAACGTTGCTCTCAATGTTGCAAGCCTTAATGCAAATGCAACCTTAATGGGCCTCACTGGCAACGATGATGCATCCAATACGCTAGAAAAAGAACTCAATAATCTAGGTGTCGTCTGTCAATTTACTCGATTATCAGATTATCCGACGATTACAAAATTACGCGTTTTAAGTCAGCATCAACAACTGATCCGCCTCGACTTTGAATCGAATACTATGGGTTTAGATGTCGATGGCTTAATCGAAAATTATAAACAACGACTTGAAAATACCGATGTTGTGATCTTATCGGACTACGCAAAAGGCTGCCTTTCAGAAGTCCAGAAAATGATCGGCTTAGCAAAAAGTGCCGGCAAGAAAGTTATCGTTGATCCGAAAGGAAACGACTTCCGTAAATACACTGGGGCAACACTAATGACCCCAAACTATGGCGAGTTTACCGACGTGGTTGGAGAGTGTCGTGATGTCGAAGAAATAGTCAGTAAAGGCAAAGCATTATGCTCTGCTCTAAAGCTTGAAGCCCTACTGGTTACTCGTGGCGAACACGGTATGACGCTATTGCAACACGATGAAGAGCCCGTGCATTTACCCGCAAAAGCTGCTGAAGTTTTTGATGTCACTGGCGCTGGTGACACCGTTATTGCAACCCTAGCAACAACTCTCGCGGCTGGCGGAACATTAGTCCACGCAACAACATTAGCCAATACAGCAGCCGGGCTCGTCGTCGCCAAACTCGGTGCTGCCAGTGTCACGCTTGAGGAATTACACACCGCATTACACGAACCAAGCGAAGAAGAAACCGGCATTCAAGATGAAGAGTCCATGGCCGATCAAATCGCCGCAGCACGTTTGCGTGGTGAAAAAATTGTCATGACCAATGGCTGTTTTGATATTCTCCATGCAGGTCATGTTAGCTACCTTGAGAAAGCCCGCGCACTCGGCGATAGACTCATTATTGCAGTTAACGACGATGCATCGGTTAAACGCCTAAAAGGAGAAACAAGACCTTTAAATAAACTCAACGATCGAATGACCGTTCTCGGCGCTTTATCCTGCGTAGACTGGGTAGTACCGTTTACTGAAGATACTCCAGAACGTTTGATCAGCCGTTTACTCCCCGATATTTTGATCAAAGGTGGTGACTATAAAATTGAAGACATCGCCGGTGGCCAACAGGTCGCTGACAATGGCGGCAAGGTTATCGTACTCGACTTTCTCGATGGTTACTCAACGACCAAACTGATCGAGTCCGCACAAAAAAACCATTAAATTAAGCCATATTTAGTAATTAATACTTAGGACTAAAAACATGATCATCGTAACAGGCGGGGCCGGATTCATCGGCAGTAACCAAGTCAAACAACTCAATGCCATGGGTCGTAGCGATATTATAGTCGTGGATGATTTAAGCGACGGCACCAAGTTCAAAAATATCGCTGACTGCACAGTAATGGATTATTTTGATAAAGATGAATTTCAATCTCAGCTTAAGAATCTAGATGCAAAAGGTATCGATATGATTTTCCACCAAGGTGCATGCTCAGCAACCACCGAATGGGATGGAAAGTTCATGATGGAAAATAACTATACCTATACAAAAAACCTGTTCAAATTTTGTGTCAATAAAGAAATCCCATTTGTTTATGCATCCAGTGCAGCAACCTATGGCGGTAATGAAACCTTCAAAGAATCGCCAGAAAATGAAGCGCCATTAAATGTTTATGGATACTCAAAACTTTTGTTTGATCAGTACGTGCGACAAAACCAAAGAAAGATCCATAGCCAAGTTGTTGGATTAAGATACTTCAATGTTTATGGTCCACGTGAGCAGCATAAAGGCAGCATGGCGAGCGTTGCTTGGCATCTAAATAATCAAATTAAAGACAATGGGAAAGTGAAACTATTTGAAGGCTGTGACGGCTATGGTAATGGTGAGCAACAACGAGATTTTGTCTATGTAGGCGATGTCGTAAACGTCAATCACTGGCTCATGGAAAACCCTCAAGTTCGAGGGATCTTTAACTTAGGAACAGGCCGAGCACAAACCTTCAATGATGTCGCAAAAGCCGTTCTCGCTTGGCATGGAAAAGGTGAGTTAGAATACATCCCCTTTCCTGAACATCTTGTAGGGCGTTATCAAAGTTTCACTCAAGCAGATATTTCAGCACTAAGAGGTGTTGGCTACATCGCAGACTTTAAAAGCGTAGAACAAGGCACAAAGGAATACCTCGACGTAATAAATAATTAAATGCGCAGACTTTATTCACTGTTGCTATTTATTGGCCTACCGGTCGTTTTTACTCGTCTTTTTCTCAAAGGCAATAAAAACCCCATGTATCGCCAGCGCTGGAAAGAGCGCTTAGGTTTTGTAGAAAAAATAGAAAAAAGGCCAAAACATCTATTCTGGATCCACGCCGTTTCAGTCGGCGAAGTCGAAGCCACTGCTCCGCTGGTAAGAAAGCTGTTTGCCGAATACTCTGATCTAGTAATCATCATGACAACAACAACGCCAACCGGAGCAGAAACCGTTGAGCGACGTTACAAGAACAAGTATAAAAATAAAATCATCCATCACTACATTCCGTATGATTTGATCAACTTTCAACAACGGTTTATCGAGCAGATACAACCCGATATTCTGATCATCATCGAAACCGAAGTCTGGCCTAACTTAATCCACCTTTGCCAAGAAAAAAATATTCCTGTCTTACTGGCTAATGCCCGCATGTCAGAGAGCTCATATAATGGCTATCAAAAAATATCGATACTTTCTCAAGCAACATTTGCAGGTATAAACAGCATTGCAGCCCAAACAGATCAGGATGCTAAACGGATCATTGCTTTAGGCGCAGCCTCAGAAAATGTAACCATCACTGGCAGCTTAAAATTTGATCAACAACTACCCGCAGATCTGACCAAGATAGCATTAGCCTTAAAAAAGAGAATCGGTATCACACGGCCAGTATGGATAGCCGCCAGCACACACGAAGGTGAAGAAGAGATCATTTTAGCCGCACATCAGGAAATACTAAAAACAATCCCTGACTCCTTACTAATCCTCGTACCAAGGCATCCTGAAAGGTTTGATAACGTATACCAGCTCTGCATAAAAAAAAGTTTCACCACAGTAAGAAGAAGTCTGAATCAAGATATTCAAGGACACATCTATTTAGTCGACACAATGGGCGATCTGTTGATTTGTTATGGAGCTTCTGATATCGCGTTAGTCGCAGGCAGCCTGACTCCTATCGGCGGCCACAATCTACTTGAACCTGCAAGCCTGAGCTTGCCCATACTAATGGGACCTTACACGTTCAAAATAGAAAAAATATTCCAAACTTTTTTAGATACTAATGCCGTAGAGAGAGTTTCCGATCAATATGATATAGCCACTAAAATAATTGAACTTTTTCAAAATAAAACCAAAAGAAAAGAGTTAGGGGAAAGTGCAAAAAATCTTGTTATAAAAAATCAAGGTGCTGCTGAACTGCATATGCAAATTATTCATAAGTTACTATCATAGTTAAGTAAACTGAATATATTCAATCAACTATTGTTGTGTTTTACACCTGCCTGCTAGCATTTCACTTTTTCCATCATAGATTTTTTTATATGCCACCAAGCCAGATGGCTGATAGAATGCGCAAAGAATTGACCTCACCCTCGAAACACATACTAAGAGACACAGATGGCATTACCCAAAATTCAACCAGAACGTTATGATCAATTACTTAAAGATAAAGTTAATAAAATTAAGCAAGACTTCTCAAACTTTGATTCTCCTGAAATAGAAGTATTCACATCCTTAACCTCTAATTATCGTCTTCGAGCAGAATTTCGAGTCTGGCATGATAACGATGAGCTAGATTATGTGATGTTTGAACCGGGTAATAATAAACACCCCATTAAACTAGATAGTTGCGAAATGGTGTCACCACGCATTCGTGACATGATGTTTGATTTCCTAAATACGATCAAACAAAACCAAACACTACGTTTCAAGTTATTTGAAATCGATTTCCTGAGTACCTTGTCCGGTCAACTATTGGTGAGCATGTTGTATCACAAACCTATTGATGAAGAATGGGAACAGGAAGCACAACAACTGCGTCAACAATATGATATCGATATAGTCGGACGCTCACGGAAAAAGAAAATCATACTTGAACGTGATTTTGTCATCGAAACACTCAACATTAATGATCGAGAATATCACTACCAACAAATTGAAAATGGTTTCACTCAGCCGAATGGTGAAGTCTGTCAAAAGATGATCGAATGGACGCTGGATGCCACGCGTGATGCAGGCGGAGACTTAATCGAGTTTTACTGCGGAAACGGCAACTTCACCCTACCACTCGCACAAAACTTCAATCGCGTCGTCGCAACCGAAATTTCAAAGACATCCGTCAACGCTGCGCGTTTTAATATCGAACAAAATAATATAAAAAATGTAGATATCCTAAGAATGCCATCTGAAGACTTAACCCTAGTTTTACAAGGTAAAAAAGAAACACGAAAAGTGGCCGACTTAGCGTTAGAAGAATGCCAGTTTTCAACCGTGCTAGTAGACCCTCCACGCTGTGGTTTAGACGCCGACACAGTCCAACAAGTCACAGAGTATGAGAATATTATTTATATCAGCTGTAATCCTGAAACACTACACGACAACCTGAGTGTAATCACCGAAACTCATAAAATAGAACGCTTTGCAGCGTTTGATCAGTTTCCTTATACACACCATTTGGAGTGTGGTGTTTATCTTACTAAAAAGGTTTAATTCTTGATCAGTTTAGATTCGAAGTGAAAATATTGATTCTTGAAGGCTTTGAAATTTATACGTTTTTTTTATTTTCTTAACTTAAAACTAATTCCTCTCGAATCTTGTTTATCCATATCTAAAGACTATCTATCCGTAGTTTTTGTAGGTTAACTTCATATATTAAAACGTCACATAAAATCACTAAGAGCTTGGTAATAATCAGTGCTATTTGAAAGGCTATTGTGCCCCGCTTTCTTTATGACTTTTAACAAAACTTGATCGTTTCCAAATTCATTAGCCAGCCTTTCTGTATGACTCATAGGTATTACTTGATCATGCTCAGCTGCAATAACTAACACTTTTGATTTAATAAGTTTCACTCTAGATAATGAATCATAATTATCTTTTAGAAGAAACTTAATAGGAAAAAAAGGAAATTTTGTTTTAGCTACATTTAACACACTATCATAAGGTGTTATAAGCACGATTTTTTCTATCGTTCGGTTAACCGCTAAATAAGTAGCGACCCCAGATCCAAGGCTTCTTCCAACGACAGAAACATGAGTATGAAATTCTTTTATTTCATCATATACCGCTAGTGCATCACTATAAATACCAGACTCCGTTGGCTTGCCGCTACTACCGCCATAGCCTCTATAATTAACAAGATAAACTGTGACTCCGGAGAAAACAGATGAAAACTTCTCAGCGTTAGCGACAATTGCCTCGCCATTTCCACCAAAATATATCAAAGCTTTACTATTGCCCTTATTTAATACAATAACCTCATTAGTGACATCTTGGTTTGAAATGCTAATACGCTCAAAGGGATGTTCGTATTCTTTCGTTGGGAAGTACAAAAAATTACGCTGAAAGACATAGAGTAACCCTGCAGCGCATAGGTAGCCGAATAGTACTAAAAAGGCAAAACTTAAAATTATTTTCATATGACTAACACCGGCAATAAAGGCATGAGATTAGTTTCGCGTCCCAAACCCACAACGTTTGTTTTTTAGGACGACTCTTCAAGGTTTTCGTTAGAATTAGTTATTGAGTTAATGGTACTTTCTATAAGGCGGTTTCGAGTTCAAAGTGCACCATCCACCATTTTTATTAAATGATTTGACAATATTTTCCCTAGCAGGGTATAACACGCGCACCTTTTACGCGTCCAGTGAAGGCCTGTTCTTGGCCGGAACGATACTTGAGCGTATGGTATGAATTTTAATACGATGCTCTGTTATTAACCAGCATGAGATTGAAAAAATGAAATTTGCCAGTTCTTATTAACTTGTAATTCCCAACGAACTTCAAACAGGATGCCAGAACTAATGTTTGTTTTACCATCAACATGAATTAAAAAATCTATATTTCTCTGTTTGGGATTCAACTCTCTTCCTGTAAACCATCTACGAATTCTATTGCCGTAAGTTTGGAAAGGGAAATTTGACCTATATATAACGCTTATATCTTTAGCTTTAATAAATTTGTAAGCCTGTCTATTAACAACTTTTTTAAATAACTGAGGGGAACTGAAATTATAGTAATTTCCTTTTTTTGTTGTTAGCTCATATGCTGACTTAAGATCATTTTTATTTAAAAAATGAATAAATTGCTCAGATTTCACAATTAACCCTTTTGGATAATATGGTATTTTTGCAAAACTATATAAAGCGCCACTAAATAACAGGATAAAAAAGGCTATAATAATATGTTTGTTTTTCAATTATTTTCTCTAGTTCCTATCTATACCCTCAATTCATAGTTTTAGTATTTTAAATACTACTAGACTTGATTTTATAGAATATACATATAACAGGCCGCGCGGAGCACGCATCTGCTATAACGCCTGACTAAGCGGCGTGACATTGTTAGCTAAAGTTGCGAGGAACGAGCGCTAGTCAACAGTTTAGCGTCCGTTTGAGTAACTTGTTAGCCTTGAGTTTGCATCTTCACTAGATGCTTCATAAAAGAAAAAATCATTTCAAAAATTGAAAATCAATGAGGTTAGTTTCGATTGATTCCATCCGAATTCCCAATACAAAAGATAAGATCGGAGCTATTCCTTCGAATAATGACAGGTTGTCGATGACCCAGTAATACGAAACGAGCTTGCCTAGCCATGAAACCACCTCGTTAATAACTAAACGACTAGTTTACTCCACCGACAGGCTTAAATCAATCGAGTCTGACCCCATTGATTTTTATGAGAAAAATGATAACTATCCTCAATACAATGGTTAAGAATGGGGAGGTTTGG